>OIWQ01000386.1_pt1 | contig 57843 bp, 57 predicted proteins | sample 1587571 | NCBI WGS metagenome assembly OIWQ01 (sample SAMEA3888910, study PRJEB22519) | human gut metagenome | biome: human gut; feature: human-associated habitat; material: faeces | place: Denmark | collected 2010
CAGATATGCGCCCATGGCAAGCGCCAGCTCCACCGCAGAGCGTCCGCCGCTTAAAATCGCCCCCGTCACCATATCCATTCTGCCCAGAAACGCGCCCGTCAGAATTCCGCCAATCAAAAAAAAGCCCCAAATGCCGTTTAACATTTCCGCCTCCCCCCTCTCGTTAGTTTATGTTTGCTTCCTTTCTCTCATGAACCTTTTTTCCCCTCAGAAAAATTGCAGTAAAAAACTCCGAATCTTCTTCAAAAAATGTGATTTTTGTTGAAAATTGTTCTTTTTTATGTTAAGATTTAATAAATATTCCGGCAAAAAACAAACAGTAATAAATTTTAGGGGGAAGCGAACAATATGAAATCAACAGGTATCGTAAGAAAAGTGGATGAATTGGGAAGAGTTGTTCTGCCCATCGAGCTTCGCCGCAACATGGGAATCGAAATCAAGGATTCTCTGGAAATCTTTGTTGATGAAAACACCATTATCCTGCAAAAATACGAACCTGCCGATATCTTCACAGGCAGTATGGATGATTTAATTGATTATAAGGGCAAAAAGGTTTCCAAGGCTTCTATTTTGGAAATGGCAAGAATTGCCGGTCTGGATGTGAAATAAGCACTCGCACACAAAGCCCGTTCCTTATGATGACAGGAATTCGGGCTTTTTTTATTGCTTTTTATTGTCTTTCAGGGGGTGATCGAGAAAATAGTCGACATGTTTTTCGCGCATCGGGTCCCAATATTCTTTCTCTGCTGTCTTGCGGGCGGCGACTGCGTCCTCAAAATTTCGAAAACGGCCTAGTCTGATCCGTTTTCCCTGGAATCCAATTTGAGCAACCCAGCAATCCTCACTATTAGAATAATAAACACCGAGAACGCCTGATTTGTTGTTGGAATTTGGCCCTCTCCCGGGTTTGATATTTGCAAGGACTGTGTTTTCAGTTCGCCCCAGATTTTCGTGCATTTTGGGGATCGTCTCTTTTGTAGCACAGCCGCAGCTGATGACGCCCTCTCCCTTTAAGCGTTTTGTTGTAAAAATCTTTTCGTTCCCGCAGTCGCATAGACAGCGCCAGGCGGTAATAATCCCGGTATCGGCTGGTTTGTCGAGCGTTACCTTTTCTACTACAGTAAGATGTCCGAAACGCATCCCGGTTAAATCCTGCGCCTGACTGCGCGCCTTATCCCGCATATAGCAGCCGCAAGAGCGAGAAATACCTTTTATCAGGTGTGAGCGTGTGATTGTAACACGGTTGCCGCAATCACACAGGCAATCCCATTTGCTTTCGGTCTTGCCTTTTGGGCTTACATACCGCTCAGGATTTTTGCCCAATACGACAAGCCGCCCAAAGCGCAGGCCGGTTAAATCTTTGGGGTAAGAGGCCATCATAATCACGTCCTTATCTATATCTCTTGATCGTTTTCTTCGCCGTCCGGCACATACTCCATAATGTCGCCGGGCTGGCAATCTAGATAGCGGCACAGATTTTCGATCGTGCGAGTGTCGATGCTGCCCGGCTTATTGCCCGACAATCTTTGGTAAGTGACCGTACCAACAATCTTGTCTTTTCGCAGTTTATACATGGTGATATTTTTTTGCTCCATTAGTTTGTACAGCTTATTGTAGGTGATAGGCATTTTTATCACTCCTATTACAATAAATTTGGACAGGAAAGCCGGGCAGCCAGTTCGGCTTTCCCTCCATCTCGTGCCTAAGCTACAATAAGAGGAGCAACTGGCTGACCAATCACTCCTTGGGCTTATATGTCCGTGCGAAAGACTGTTAGCCATCCTCTTGTTGTAGCGTTCGATTTAAGCAGGTTGAGCCACCGAATGTCGGAGAGTTCGCGTCACATAATAGATTGAATCGGCAGCGAGAAAAGATGGATTCCGGTTGCAGATCCTTGGTATTGGAGGAACGCGAATGAACTGTGTTGGCATTGATGTTTCCAAAGGGAAAAGCATGATCGCCGTCATGCGGCCCTTCGGAGAAGTGGTGGTTTCACCCTTTGAAGTGCGCCACACCGCCAGTGAACTGAGCAAGCTGGCAGGGTTGCTCAAAAGCCTGGACGGTGAGACCCGTGTGGTGATGGAATCCACGGGTAATTACCACGCGCCGGTGGCCTGGCTGCTCCACGACGCGGGGCTTTATGTCTCCGTAGTCAATGCAATGCTGGTGCATGACTACGGGAACAACAGTTTAAGACGTGGCAAGACCGACAAGAAGGATGCCGTGAAGCTGGCCAACTACGGCCTTGACCACTGGCTCACACTGCCGAGATATGTCCCGGAAGAGGACACCCGGCTCATGCTGAAGACCTGCTACCGGCAGTACCAGCAGTATTCCAAAGTACAGACCATGCTGAAGAATAACTTAATCTCCCTGCTGGACACTACTTTTCCAGATGCAAACCGCCTGTTTACCAGTCCGCCCCGCACCGATGGCAGTGAGAAATGGGTAGACTTTGTGGCTGCTTTTTGGCATTGCGAGTGCGTCTGTGGCCTGTCTGAGAAGGCCTTTGCCGCCAAGTACCAGAAGTGGTGCAGAAAGCACGGCTACCATTTCAGCGAAGATAAGGCGCTGGACATTTATGCCTCCGCCTGTGGACACTTCGGAGTTATGCCGAAAACGGATACAGCAAAACTTTTGGTAGAACAGGCCATTTTCCAACTCCGGGCAACTTCTGCCGCATTAGCTGCTCTCAAGCAGGAGATGCAGTCCCTGGCGGCTTCTCTGCCGGAGTATCCTGTGGTGATGGAGATGTTTGGTGTTGGTCCAACCCTCGGACCTCAACTCATGGCTGAAATCGGCGATGTGCGCCGATTCCACTCCAAGAAGGCTTTGGTCGCCTTTGCGGGCATTGACGCCCCACCTTACCAATCCGGACAAATGGATGTCCGTAGCCGCAGCATCTCCAAGCGTGGTTCCGCTGCTTTACGCCGGACACTATTCCTTGTGATGGGCGTCCTCCTGCAATGCGCTCCAATGGATGAGCCGGTCTACCAGTTCATGAACAAGAAACGCTCTGAGGGCAAGCCATACCGTGTCTACATGATGGCATCCGCCAACAAGTTCCTGCGCATCTACTACGCTTCTGTGAAAGCCTACTTGGATTCTCTGGAGCACAACTAATTTTCGTGTCATACCATCTGGCTGGCCGCCGTTTCGATTTTGAGATGCTCAGCGGCTTGATTTTGTGTTGCCTTTTTGCCGCTCCCACAAATCTGAAATTTCTACTTGACTTTTGTTAGCAGGTCTTTCTTTTCTCAATTATAACACAGAATAGGTACTATTTATAGTATACAATCTGCACAAAAATATATACAAAAGATAGTACATAAAATCAATTGAATGTGTACTAGAGATAGTATATAATATAATCAAGGAAAGGGAAAACAAAGGAAAGACAAGAAGGAGCGAGCAATATGACAATCATCAGCAGCCAACACTTTATCGACTGGGAAATCGTAGAGAGCAAAATGGAATCTCTGAAAGATGCAAAATCGGTTATCATCCCTTGCTGGAGCATCGGCGAAATCGACGGCGAAGAATACGCGATCATGTACGACGGCCATCATACCATTACCGCAGCTAGAGAGTTGGGTCTCGAAATTGATTTCGACATCGAAGAAGAGCCGGAAGGCCTTACCGGGGAGACCGCTATGGAAGCGCGCTGGATTGACGGTGACTGGTACAATGTCGAAGAAAGCAATCCGGCTTATGAAGAATATGCGCTTGTATGGTAAAAGACGGAAACGGAAACACAGCGCGATGGAGAAAGAAAAATGACTAGCTTAGTTGAGACAATTAAGGCGGCAGCAGAAAAAGGATATCATGTATTTGGTATTCGCAAAATTTGGGAAGAAGCTGGACTGTTAAAGGTTGGCGACTGGTGCCCGGATAGTTACGATTGGGACTATGACAACGACATCAGTACAAGAGAGACAACAGGGGCAACCCTTGGCGGAGCCTGCGCCATTGTTATTGATACAAGCCATCTGTTTTTGGACGGGAGCGACGACGACGAGCTGGAAGAAGCGATTGAAAAGGCAATGAAAATGTCAAAAGGATATTATGGAGATCAAACCCTTTTGATCGGCGGAAATGATCATTGGGAATATGGATGGGATGAAGACGAAGTAATTATTAGAGACGCAGACGTTTTGGCAATCGTAGCATAAAAAAGCAAGACCAATAAGGTTATCCATGGGAAGTGCCCCGGCAATCTGCCGGGGTGTTTTTTCGCCTTGTTGTGATGCAAAACACAAAAGAATACCTCTTATTAGGTGTATTATATTTTCAAAGAGTCAAATAGGAGGCGTTTTGAATGAAATATGGTTATGCCCGAGTCAGCACGATCCACCAGCGCAAGGATGGCAACAGCCTGGAGGACCAGCGGAACCAGCTGCAGCAGGAAGGTTGCGATTTTATCGTCGAGGAGCAGTTTACCGGCGCCCGCATGGATAGGCCAAAATTCCAACGGCTTTGCGCGCTGCTGGAAGAGGGGGACACACTGGTGGTGTGCAAGTTGGATCGCTTCGCGCGGACGGTGGTGGAGGGGGCGCTGACCTGCCGGGAGTTGATGCAGCGGGGTGTGCGCATCCATATCCTCAACATGGGTGTGATCGAGGACACGCCGGTGGGACGGCTGATCCTGACCACCTTCTTGGCCTTTGCCGAGTTTGAGCGGGACATCATCCGCGAGCGGACCATGGCAGGGCGGGAGCTTGCGCGGCAGCGGCCAGGTTACCGGGAGGGAAGGCCGGAGATCTACAGCGAGGAGGTGCGCCGCCGGACGGTGCTGATCGCGACCGAGCTGTCCATTCGGATGACGGCGCAGGTGACGGGGATCTCCCGCTCCACAGTGCAGCGGTGGGTACATGAGGTCAACGGGACGCCGCCGGTGGTGAGCGGTTTTTGGGATGTCGAAAAAATGTGAAAAAGTGTCCTCTATAGTGTATAATATTATGACAAGGACTGTCTGGAAGATTTGCAGGTCTTTTTCAGCGACAAGACCCAGCCGATCATCGACAAGGCAGCCAGCATCAAATGTAAAAAGGTCAAGGTGCTCAACGTCTGCGTCGATGTGGAAAGCGTCCCCTTCAACAAGGGATTTTACTCGGTGGATATGACCTTTTATTTCCTAGTGGAGCTGTCGGTGTACTTATCTCCAGGGACGCCCGCGGTCAACTGCTGCGGCATCTCCTATTTTTCCAAGAAGGTCATCCTGTACGGCAGCGAGGCAAATGCGCGGGTCTTTTCTTCCCACACCGGCTGCTGCAACGGCAACGAGCAGCTGACCGCCATGCCCAATGCGGTGGTGCAGATTGTAGACCCCATCTGTCTGGCGTGCCGGTATGTGGAGTGCCCGGAAAAGACCTGCTGCCCGGGTGCGGTCATCCCCTGCCAGATCTGTACCCAGGTGGGCGGCAGCTTCCAGGATGTGCCGGTCAGCAAGGAGGTCTACATCACGCTGGGTCTGTTCACCATCGTGCAGCTGCAGCGCAAGGTGCAGATGATGGTACCTGCCTACGACTTTTGCATCCCGGACAAGGAAAGCGAATATTCCACAGGTGACCCGTGTGAAATGTTCAAAAAGATTCAGTTCCCGATGGAGGACTTTTTCCCGCCCAGATTGGACGATTTTAAGGGCGACTGCGACTGCTGCAACGGATAAAATCGGGATTGGGGCAAAAACACAGGGCGGTCCGACCTTTTTGAAGGTCGGACCGCCCTTTCCCATACGCTTTTTAGGAAATAAGATTGAATAAAAACGAAAAAAATGCTAAAATAAACTAATTAAGATATAGTACGATGGAAAGAACAATCGGAGGCGTTGGATCTTGGGTTTTAAAAAATGGAAATTGCCGCAGACGGCTCCCGAAAGGGTAGAAAATTTAATCAGCCAAACGGGCATGGAGCGCATTGCAGCCCAGATCCTCGACGGAAGAGGCATCAGTGACCCACAGCAGGCGGTGCAGTATATCGGCTGCGACAGCGCTGCAAGGCTGCACGACCCATTCCTGATGCAGGATATGGACAAGGCGGTCGAGCGGCTGAGCGAGGCAGTGGAGCAGGGAGAGCAGATTGCGGTATACGGGGATTATGACTGCGACGGCATCACGGCGACCGCCATGCTGTACAGCTACCTGGAGGATTTGGGAGCGCGGGTCATCTACTACATTCCCGACCGCGATGTGGAAGGATATGGGCTCAACCGCGCCGCTCTCGATTTTTTAAAGGAGCAGCAGGTGGAGCTGATTGTCACGGTGGACAACGGGATTTCCGCGTTGGACGAGGCGGTGTACGCCAAAGAGCTGGGGATCGACCTTATCATCACCGACCACCATCAGCCGCGTCCACAGCTGCCGCAGGCGTGCGCGGTCATCGACCCGCACCGGCAGGACTGCGAATATCCCTTTAAAGCGCTGTGCGGCGCGGGTGTTGCCTTTAAACTCATCTGTGCGATGGAGGGCGACCTTGGCGGCGAGGAGATGATCTGGCATTTTGGCGAGCTGGCTGCCATTGCAACGATGGCGGACGTGGTGGAGCTGACCGGAGAAAACCGCCTGATCGTCCAAAGAGGTCTGGAGTGCATCGCACAGGGAGAGCAGGTGGGCGTTCACGCGCTCATCGAGGCGGCAGGAATGAGCGGACGAAAGCTCGATTCGATCGACCTTGCCTTTGGGCTTGCACCGCGCATCAATGCAGCAGGACGCTTGGGGCAGACCGACCTTGCGATGGAGCTGCTGCTCTGTGACCGGCAGTCGCAGGCGATGGAGCTGGCACAACAGCTCAACGAATTAAACGAACAGCGCAAGGCGCTGGTGGACCATATCTACGAGGAAATCAACGCAAAGATTGCACGACACCCGGAAATCTTGCAGGAGCGGGTCATCCTGCTGTATGGCGAAGGCTGGCACCACGGGGTCATCGGCATTGCGGCGGCAAGGCTGGTGGAGGAGTACTCCAAGCCCTGCGTCCTCTTTTCCATCGAGGAGGACCAGGCGCGCGGCTCGGCAAGGAGCGTCGAGGGCTATTCCATCATTGCAGCCATCTCCCGATGCAGCAGCCTGCTGACCCGCTACGGCGGACATGACCAGGCGGCAGGGATGACGGTGCCGGTGGAGCATCTCAGGGAATTTATCGACCAGATGTTACAGGATGCCCGAGAGCACTTTGATTTGATGCCGGTGGACCAGCTGAAAATCGATGCGGTTGTCGATGCGGAGCAGCTCAATCTAAAGACGGTGTACGGGATGCAGCAGCTGCGCCCGTTTGGCTGCGGTAACGAGCAGCCGGTGGTGGCAATGCCCGGATGCAGGATCGAAGCAATTTGTCCGCTGAGTGAAAACCGCCATCTGCGCCTGAAGCTGAGCTACCAGGGAAAAAGTTTTTCGGCTATCTATTTTCGGATGTCGCCCGACCGCTTCCCATTTTACATCGGAGATACAGTGGATGTGGCAGCCAATCTGGATGTCAATGAATACAACGGAGAAAAAAGTGTTTCTGTCAAGATAAAGGACGTGCGGCTGCACGGAGTCAAACAGGACAAGCTGGTGGTGGGCAGGCAGTACTATGAAAAATATTGCCGCCACGAGCCGCTGGAGGAAAAAATCAGAGAATACATCTGCCCGCAGCGGGAGGACGTAGCGGGACTGTACCGCTTTTTGCGGCAGTGCGGAGGTTTTGCCTTCGGCTACGATATGCTGTGGTGCCGCCTGAGAGGAATCAACTACTGCAAGATGCGCATCTGCATCGATGTGATGCAGGAGTTGGGACTGATTGAGAGGGCGCGTCTGTCCTCTTCGGGGGAGGTAGCCCTTCGTCTGCCGGACAAGGTCGTTAAAACACAGCTGGACCAGTCCAGGATTCTCAGACAACTGAAGGTTGGTGAATAGGATGAGTATGAACGGGTTTGAAGAATTGATGGCTGCTTTGAAGGAAAGCAACCGGCCGTATGATTTTGATATGATCACACAGGCTTATGAATATGCCGACAAAGCACACGAGGGACAGATGCGCCAGTCGGGGGAGCCGTATATCACCCACCCGATTGCAGTTGCGCGAATCCTGGTGGAGCTGGGAATGGACACCGAAACCATCTGTGCAGGTCTTTTGCACGACGTGGTGGAGGACACCGCTTCCACGCTGGACGAAATCAAAAAGATGTTTGGCGCAGATGTTGCACTGATGGTGGACGGCGTTACCAAGCTGACCAAGCTCAGCTATTCCAGTAAGGAGCAGCGTCAGGCGGAAAATGTGCGCAAGATGCTGCTGGCGATGGCAAAGGATGTGCGGGTCATCATCGTAAAGCTGGCGGACCGCCTGCACAATATGCGCACCGGAGAATACTGGAAGGAATATAAGCGCAGAGAAAAAGCGCTGGAAACGATGGAGGTCTACGCTCCGCTGGCGGACCGTCTGGGTATCCGCTCCATCAAGGAGGAGCTGGAGGACATCTCGCTGCGCTTTTTGGACCCGATTGCCTATGAGGAGATTGAGCGGATGCTCAAGCTCAAAAAGGAGGAGCGAGAGCGTTTTCTGGACGCCATCCAGGAAAAGATACGGGAACGACTGAACAAAGAGGGCATGAAGTTCTTTTTGCAAAGCCGGGTAAAGAGCATCTACGGTATCTACCGCAAGGTGTATATGCAGGGCAGAAACTTCGACGAAATCTACGACGTATATGCTGTCCGTGTCATCGTGGACACCAGCTATGAGTGTTACTCGGTGCTGGGCATCATGCACGACGAGTTTACCCCGATTCCAAAGCGATTTAAGGACTACATCTCCACCCCGAAGGCGAATATGTACCAGTCGCTGCACACCACCGTGCTGGATAAAGAGGGCGGTATCCCGTTTGAAATCCAAATCAGGACCTGGGAGATGCACTATACAGCCGAATACGGTATCGCAGCCCACTGGAAGTACAAGGCAGGCATCGAGAAGAAGGACAAGCTGGAGGAGCGTCTGGCATGGGTCAGACAGCTGCTGGAGGTGCAGCAGGATTCCGGCGATGCGCAGGACATCGTGCGCTCCATCAAGTCGGACATCGCACCGGAGGAATGCTTTGTCTTTACGCCAAAGGGGGATGTCATCAATCTGCCGACCGGATCGACCGTCATCGACTTTGCCTATGCCATCCACTCGGAGGTCGGCAACCGCATGACCGGAGCCAAGGTGGACGGCAGGATCGTGCCGCTCGACTTTAAGCTGGAAACCGGCATGATTGTGGAGATCATCACCTCCAAAGGACCCGGCAACGGACCCAGCCGCGACTGGCTCAAGATTGTCAAGACCAGCGAGGCAAGGACCAAAATCCGCGCGTGGTTTAAAAAAGAGCGCCGAGAAGAAAATATCATCACCGGCAAGGAGGAGCTGGAGCGCGAATTTAAGCGCAACCTGATCAACGTGCCGGAAAACGAGCTGGAGGATTTTGTCTTAAATCTGGCAAAACGCCAGCATATCAACACACTGGAAGATTTTTACGCAGCCATCGGCTACGGAGGAGTGCTGCTGTCCCGTTTGATGCCAAGGGTCAAGGAGGAATTCCAAAAGACCTACCGCAGCGCAGCAGAGGAAGAAAAGAAGGCGGCGCTGTTGCCGCAGCAAACCGCTGCCGCCGGCAAAAAGCCGGGCAAGCCGACCAGCGGTGTCATCGTGGAAGGACTGGACAGCTGTCTGGTCAAATTTGCAAAATGCTGCAACCCGCTGCCGGGCGACCCGATTGTAGGATTTATCACCCGCGGGTACGGCGTGTCCATCCACAAGCAAGACTGTGTGAACGTGCTGAACTCCCCTGCGGAGAATGAAGGCAGATGGGTGCGCGCCGAATGGGCATCCAATGTCACCTCGGAAAAGTTTAAATCTACCATCGACATCACCTCCCAGCCGAGAGATACCCTGCTGGCGGATGTGACCATCCTGCTGAGCAATATGCACATCCCGATGCACGCACTGGTGGCAAAGGAGAGCAAGGACCATTCGGTCATCCTCATCCAGGTCACAGTGGAGGTCAACGGTGTAGACCAGCTGAGCTACCTGCTCAACAGTCTGCGTGCCATCAAGGGTGTGGAGGATGTCAGAAGAACCATTCAGTAAACTAAAACAACGGAGAAAAGACTATGAGAGCATTGATTCAAAGAGTAAGCCACGCAAGCGTTACCGTCGAGGGCGAGTGCGTGGGAAAAATTGAAAAAGGACTGCTGGTGCTGCTGGGCGTCGGTCCGCAGGACACTGAAAAACAGGCAGATTTTCTGGCAGAAAAATGTGCTAACCTGCGCATCTTTGTGGACGAAAACGACAAGATGAATCTCTCGCTGCTGGACATCGGCGGGGAGATGCTGGTCGTTTCCCAGTTTACCCTCTACGCCGACTGCCGCAAGGGCAGACGCCCTTCCTTTGTGAATGCGGCAGCTCCCGCAGAGGCGGACAGACTGTATGAATACTTCCAGCAGAGCGTGAAAAATGCGGGCGTTGCCAAGGTCGAGCACGGCAAATTCGGTGCGTCGATGCAGGTAGAGCTGCTCAACAACGGACCGGTGACCATCATGCTGGACACCGACGAAATCATGCCGAAAAAATAGGCGGCACCCATAAAAGATAAGGGGGAATAAACGATGAATCTGGAAATCATCCACGTGGGTCTGTTGGGGACCAACTGTTATATCACCTGGGATGAAGAGAAAAACTGCGTCGTGGTCGATTGCGGCGGCGACGCGCAGAAGGTAGCGCAGTTTATACAGGAAAAAGGGCTGACCCCCACCCATCTGCTGCTGACCCACGGTCACGGCGACCACATGGGCGGAGCGGCAGACTTAAAGGACCTTTACCCACAGATGAAAATTGTGCTGGACAGCAAGGATTTGGAGATGATTGGCGACGGGCAGAAGAGTATGTCCGACGCCGTAGCGCCGTATGCACGCAGCTTTACACCGGATGTTCTGGTGGGCGACGGCGATCAGCTGACCTGCGGTACGATGGAGTTTACCGTTTTGGAAACGCCGGGTCATACACCGGGCAGCGTGACCTATCTGAAAAATAACGAGCTGTACTGCGGGGACACCCTCTTTCAGGGCAGCATGGGCAGGACCGACCTGTACGGAGGCAACGACGAGCAGATGACCGCTTCGCTGGCGCGTCTGGGCAGTTTGCAAGGCTACTACAAGGTTTTTCCGGGACATGGCAGCGCAACCAATCTGGAGGACGAAAAGTTGGCAAACCCCTTCCTCAAGCAGGCAATTGCCCGCCTTTCCAGATAAGATGATGAGCAAAAGGAGCAAAAACAGCATATGAATATAAAGAATATCGGACACAGCATGAAATATGAAGCAGAGTGTATCGCGATGCTGTTTTTCCCGGATGAAAAGATTGTGACCACCGAATACCCTGCGGACGAGGAAGAGCACGAGGAGCTGCTGGTGCAGCAGGAACTGCCGGAACCTGTCGAGGACTGCATCGAAACCAGACTGCAAAACGGTCTGATGAAGGTGACCTTGTCGCTGGACGGCAAGCAGACCAGCCTGTGCCGCACCATCCTTTCCGAGCCGCACTCGCCGTATGAAAAGGCGGAGTTTGTGATGAGCGATATGATCTACACCCTGCTCTCACAGGCGACCGGCATCCATCCGGCGTGGGGAATGGTGACCGGCGTTCGTCCGGTCAAGCTGTTCCACCGCAGACTGGACGAGGGCAAAACACCACAGATGGTGGCACGGGAATTTGAACAGCATTTTTATGTGACACAGGAAAAGATCGAGCTGGCGCTGGAAACGGCACGCCACGAGGCGCCCATCTTGCGGGAGGTAACCGACGACACCTTTAGCCTGTATATCTCCATTCCGTTTTGCCCTTCGCGGTGCAGCTACTGCTCCTTTGTTTCCCACGACATCACCAGCAAACGCGCCAGGGACATTCTGCCGGTGTATGTCGACCGGCTGTGCGAGGAGCTGGAGCATATTTCCCAAAAGGTAAAGGGGACCGGACTGCGCCTGACCACCGTTTATTTTGGCGGTGGCACACCGACCATCCTCTCGCCCGAGCAGCTTGACCAAATCTGCTGCGCAGTGGAACAGCACTTCGACCTTTCCCAGCTGAAGGAATACACGGTGGAGGCAGGACGACCGGACACCATCGACGAGGAGAAGCTGCGGGTGCTGCGCCGGCACAACATCTCCCGTATCAGCATCAATCCGCAGACGCTCGACGACGAGGTGCTGCAAAAAATCGGGCGCCGGCATACCGCCCAGCAGGTCATCGACTGCTTTGAGATGGCACGCCGGATGGGATTTGACAACATCAACATGGACCTGATTGCAGGCTTGCCCGGCGACAGTGTCGAAGGTTTTTGCAAAACGGTGGATAAGGTCATCGCCTTGCAGCCGGAGAATGTGACGGTGCATACCCTATCCATCAAGCGCAGCGCCAGCTACGGCGAAAGCTGGGAGGCGCGTAAAAAAGCGCTGGAACAGGCGCAGCAGGTGGGACAGATGGTATCCTACGCGCAAAAGCAGCTGATGCAAAGCGGCTGGATGCCCTATTACCTGTATAAACAGCGCAACACCCTGGGCAACCTGGAGAATACCGGCTACTGCAAACCGGGCTGCGAGGGACGGTACAACATCTACATCATGGACGAAACCCAGACGATTCTGGCAGCAGGAGCGGGAGCAGTCACCAAGCTGTGCAGCAACCGCGAAGGCAAGCTGGAGAGAATCTTTAATTACAAGTACCCGTTTGAATATGTCGAACAGTTCGACGAGGTATTAAAACGTAAGGACAGGGTGGTGGATTTCTTTGAGGAAAATAGACCCCTTCCACTACGGAAGGATTGAGAAGGACGAGGTCAATCAGCAGGCGTTTGAAAATTATTTTCAGCTGATTGACGAAGCCGAGCAGTTTTATAACGACCAGATTCGCAGGGTGGTCAAAAGTATGTCTACCGGCAAGGACAAGACCGACGTCATCTGTCTGTCCGGTCCCTCCGCTTCGGGAAAAACAACGACCGCGCATACCCTGGCAAGACATTTTATCAGCAGCGGCAGAAGGGCAATGGTCATCTCCTTGGACGACTTTTATCTGGATACCGACAAGACGCCGCTCAACCGCAAGGGCAAGCCGGACTTTGAAACCATCTACTCGCTGGACATCGAGCGCATCAACCTGTGCATCGACGAGCTGGTCAACAAAGGGCGAACCCTGATGCCCATTTTTGATTTTCACACTCGAAAACGGGTGGAGGGTCAGGAAAAGGAAATTGCCATCAGCGGCGATGACGTGGTCATCATCGAAGGACTGCACGGGTTAAATCCGTTGCTGACCCAGCGGGTGGGAGAAGACAAGGTGACCCGCATCTTTGCCAGCGTGCGTTCCCGCTTTACCGACCACGACCGGGTGCTGCTGACACCGCAGGATGTGCGCCTGATGCGCCGAATGGTGCGCGACCGCAGCACCCGCAACACAACGCCGGAGCAGACGATGGCAATGTGGGATGAGGTCTGCGAGGGCGAATCGGAGTATATCAACCCCTACCGCGACAGCGCAGATTTTAAGCTGGACACGACGCTCGACTACGAGCCGAATATTTTTCACAGCTATCTTCTGCCGTTCCTGGAGAACCGTTCCGGCATCGCTCCCGAACACTACCGCAAGCTGGATGAACTGTACCAGCGTCTGGATGAGTTTTTTGACATCAACAACACCCAGGCGATTCCGGCGGACAGTGTCGTTCGGGAATTTATCGGTCCGCGTCGGGAAAGCGAGCAGACAGAATAAAAAGAGGATATGATTCGCGTCAGAAAGGAGCAGTGAAGGATGAGTTTGAATTCTTTATTGGACAAAGCAATCTCGGTTGCCAATGTAGCAGGCAAAAAGACAGAGGAAATGGTGGAAGCTTCCAAGCTCAAATTGCAGGAGGTTTCGGTCAACGCTGATTTGCAGGATTGCTATGAGAAGATTGGTTCTCTGGTATACCGAAGCAAAAAGAGCGGCGAAGACAACGAACAGTCAATCGAACAGCTGGTCGAGCAGGCGGATGTTCTGTTAGAGCAGCTTGCCCAACTGCAATCCAAGCGTGAGGAAATTAAAAAGATGAAGAAGTGCCCGAACTGCGGCGCTGCGTGCAGTGTGGACTCCCATTTCTGCTCCAGATGCGGCATGGTGCTGCACGAGCAGAGCGACCTGGCTCCGACCCAACCACAGGAGGAGCAGCCACAGCAGGCGGAACAGGCAGAGCAGCCGGTCAATCAGGAGGAAAAGCCTCTGATTGAAGAAAAGCTGTAAGAATCGAAAGGATGCATCCGAGGACCGGCGGACAGCCGGTCCTTTTGCTGTCGTAGCGGGTGGACAGCGCATGACTGAAATGCGCAGGGCATATACTCAAAAGGAAAGGAACAGCGCCTTTTCAGAAAAGATTTACAGAAAAGAAATTGAAATCCGGCGACAGAATATGGTAGATTATGAGAATGAGTCGGTGCATTTTGAGGAAAGTGGGTGGACAGTTGAAGAGGACCAGTGAGAAGCAGGGATTTGTGCAGGGAGCCATGATCCTGATGATTGGGACGATGACCGTCAAGGTGGTCAGTATGTTGTTTAAAATCCCAATCAGCAATCTGTTGGGGGGAACGGGCTACTCTTATTTTACCAACGCCTACGAGATTTTTAACCTCATCTCCACCATCGCGACGGCGGGCTTTCCGGTTGCCATCTCCAAGCTGGTGTCGGAAAACGGGGTGTTGGGAAACTATCGGGACAACCATAAGATTTTTCGCATCTCCCGCACCTTCTTCTTAATCACCGGTCTTTTGTGTATGGCAGTGATGATTCTGGGAGCGGGGAGCTTTGCGGCGATGATTCCTAACCCGGGAGCCAAGCTGTCCATCATCTGTCTTGCGCCCGCGGTGCTGACCTGCTGCCTGATGTCCGCCTACCGCGGCTATTATCAGGGGATGCAGAATATGTACCCGACCTCCATTTCCCAGATTATCGAGGCGGTCACCAAGATGATTTTCGGTCTGGGACTCAGCGGCGGCGTGATGTATCTGACCCAAAGGGAATACAGCCTGCACGCCACCGTGCTGGGACGCAGTTATCCTTCGCCGGAGCAGGCGCAGGCGGTCATCGCCCAGCTGGCAAGCGGTGCGGCAGTGCTGGGTGTCAGCCTGTCCACAGCGGCGGGCTTAGTGTACCTGATGCTGAGATGGCGCAAAAAAGGCGACGGAGTCAGCCAGCAGCAGTTGATGCACGCGCCCAAGCCGCAGGACAGCAGCACCTTACTAAAAAGAATCCTGGTGATTGCTATACCGGTCTGCCTGGGTTCGCTGGCGGTCAACCTGTCGGGCATCATCGACCTGCTGACGGTGACCGGACGGCTTTCCCATGTAATGGACACTGCACCGCAGCAGCTGCTGGCTTGCTATGGGCAGAATATCCCGCAGGCGGAGCTGGTCAACGGAACGGTACACAACTACCTGTACGGCGCTTACAGCGGCAAAGCGGTGGTGATTGCCAATCTGGTGCCTGCATTGACCACCGGGATGGCGGTCAGTGCGCTGCCGGCAGTAGCGGAGAGTTTTGCAAGAGGCAACCGCCTGCGTACCCAAAAGAGCATCCAGATGGTGCTGCGCATCACAGCGCTGTTTTGTGTACCGGCAGGATTGGGCATCAGCGCCCTGTCGCAGGAGGTGTGCAGCCTGTTCTTCGGCATGAACAGCGAGGTGATGGTCGGCGCGCCGCTGCTGCGGGTGCTGGGACTTGCTTCCATCTTCATCGCCCTGACCGGCACCACCAACAGCCTGCTGCAGGCGGTGGGCAGGGTCAGCCTGCCGGTCAAGCTCATCCTTATCGGCAGTGCCATCAAGCTGGCGATGAACTACCTGCTGGTGGGCATCCCGCAGCTGAACATTCAGGCAGCACCTTGGTCCACCCTGGTCTGCTATGTTGTTATCACATTGCTCAGTTTGATTGCTTTGCGCAGCACAGTGGGTCCGCTTGGTGCTTTTGGCGTGTTTGGCAAGCCGCTGCTGGCAGGACTGCTGTGTGCCGCTTTTGCACGTCTGACCCAGAATATGCTTATGCAGGTGACTGCCTCCCGTTTTGTGGTGCTGCTGTCGGCTGCTGTGGGCGCAGCGGTGTATCTGGTGGGACTTTTGCTGCTGCGGGCTTTAAAAAAAGAGGACATAATGATGCTTCCCAAGGGTGAAAAAATGGCAAAAATACTTGAAAAGTACTCACTTTTAGGGTAATATATATAGAGCTGCAAAAAAGGACTGGACAAAACAAAGCGGACCAAAGCATAGGAGTGTGGTAACGTGAGCGTGTCTTATGAAAAAAAGGAAAAGTACAGCATCGACGACCTGCTGCGGATTATGGAGATCCTGCGCAGTGAGGAGGGCTGTCCATGGGACCGAGAGCAGACCCACCCGTCGATGCGTCGGGATATGATCGAGGAAGCATACGAGGTGTGCGAGGCGATCGACCTGAACGACACCGATCTGCTCAAGGAGGAGCTGGGAGATGTGCTGCTTCAGGTGGTACACCATGCCCGCATCGAGCAGGAGCAGGGCAGCTTTGATTTTCGGGATGTCTGCGACGGCATCTGCCGCAAGCTGATCCAGCGCCATCCGCACGTGTTTGCCGATGTGCAGGTGGATGGCACCGAACAGGTGCTGAACAACTGGGAGCAGATCAAGCAGCAGTCCAAAGGGCAGACCACAGGCGCGCAGACACTGTTGAGCGTGCCAAAGACTTTTCCTGCGCTGATGCGCGCACAGAAGGTGCAGAAACGCGCAGCCAAGACCGGCTTTGAGTACCCGGACCTGTTTTGGGCAATGGACGACCTGGAAAGCGAACTGGACGAATTGCAGGCAGCCATCGACGAGGAAGACCCGCAGCAGTGCTTTGAGGAGCTGGGGGATGTGCTGTTTTCCGCAGTGAATATCGCGCGCTTTTTGAAGGTGGATGCCGAGGACAGCCTGAACGCTTCGACAGAAAAGTTCATCAATCGTTTCTGTAAAGTGGAGCAGCTGGCACAGCAGCAGGGAATCGACCTGGAGCAAACTTCTGTCGAACAGATGGAACAGTTGTGGAAACAGGCGAAAAATCAGTAAGAAAAGGCGCTTTTGCCCGTAGCTTTTGGGAGAATGGGCAAGGGAGTTTTAAGGCTCTTCCGCCGCAGGCGGGGGAATGGACCAATCAAGTGAAAAAATGGAGGATAACAAATATGACGAAAGCAGAATTGATCAACGTGGTTGCACAGAAAACAGAACTTTCTAAAAAGGACAGTGAAAAGGCTGTTGTTGCGGTGATCGACGCGATTTCTGAAGCACTGGCAGCAGGAGAAAAGGTTGCGCTGGTTGGCTTTGGTACCTTTGAGGTAAAGGAACGCGCTGCAAGAGAGGGCATCAATCCAAGAACCAAAGAGAAGATTGAAATTCCATCTTCCAAGCTGCCTTCCTTCAAAGCAGGCAAAGCTCTCAAAGAAATCGTTTCCAAGTAATTTGGAATCCACCAAGAACACATTCAACAGCTCCGGTGCTTCCGGGGCTGTTGTTGTATCAGCAGAAGTTAGAACAGGAGGAATAACCATGAGATTGGACAAATATTTAAAAATCACCCGATTGATCAAACGCCGCACCGTTGCCAACGAAGCGTGCGACGGCGGTAGAATTTTAGTCAATGGCAAGGTGGCTCGCGCCTCCTATGCGGTCAAGGAAGGGGACACGATTGAGATTCAGATGGGCAATCGTCCGTTAAAGGTGCAGGTGCTGTCGGTCAGCGAATATGCCACCAAGGAAAGCGCACCGGAGATGTACCGAGTGGAGGAATAACCGCTGCCGGTTGTACCAAAAACCTGCAAACCTTCCGAAACGGCGGGTACAAAATCAATTTTTTTTAGAAGATGTAACAATCCTGCACGACGCTTGTTGACAACAATCGCCAAAAGCGTTATGATAGCCCTTGTCAAAAGAACAGACGCTGGATGGAAAAACTTCCACCACATTATTTTGTCAATAAAACTGAACAGCCTTATCAAGAGTGACAGAGGGGACAGGCCCTGTGAAGTCCGGCAACCTGCAAAGCGGCAGCTTTGTAAGGTGCCAAATCCTGCGGGTTAAGCCGAGAGATGAGGAAGCAAAGACTCGATCTCACGGTCGGGTCTTTTTTGTACCCCTTTTGAGGGGACAGCAAAAGAACGATCTCGAACCAGCTGCACGCTGTTTGGTTTATGAAAAATCATAGTAACCAAAAGAAAAGAAAGGAACGAACGACTATGGCAAAATACTTATTTACATCCGAATCGGTTACCGAAGGACATCCCGATAAAATCTGTGACCAGATTTCCGACGCAGTGCTCGACTCGATTCTGGAGCAGGACCCAAACGGACGTGTAGCCTGTGAAACCACCATTACCACCGGCATGGTCATGGTAATGGGAGAAATCAGCACCTCCTGCTATGTGGACATCCCGAAGATTGCCCGTCAGGTCATCCGTGACATCGGCTATGACCGCGCAAAATTTGGCTTTGACTGCGATACCTGCGGCATCATCACCTCCATCGACGAGCAGTCCTGCGACATCGCGCTGGGCGTAGACAAAGGTCTGGAGGCAAAAAATGCCAACAGCACCGAGGAGGACAACGGCGCCGGCGACCAGGGCATGATGTTCGGTTTTGCCTGCGACGATACTCCAGAGCTGATGCCGATGCCGATCTCGCTGGCACACAAGCTGGCAAAACAGCTGACCAAGGTGCGCAAGGATGGCACCCTCCATTATCTGCGTCCGGACGGCAAGACACAGGTCACCATCGAATATGAAAACGAGGTGCCGGTAGCAGTCGAAACCATCGTCATCTCCAACCAGCATTCCCCAGAGGTGGAGATGGAGCAGCTGCGTGCAGACATCAAAAAGTATGTCATCGACCCGATTGTGCCACAGGAGCTGATGACCGAGCAGACCAAAATCTTCATCAATCCGACCGGACGCTTTGTTATCGGCGGACCACAGGGCGACAGCGGCTTGACCGGCAGAAAAATCATCGTAGATACCTACGGCGGCATGGGTCGTCACGGCGGCGGTGCTTTCTCCGGCAAAGACCCGACCAAGGTGGACCGTTCGGCAGCCTATGCAGCAAGATATGTTGCAAAGAACATCGTGGCAGCCAAGCTGGCAAAGAAATGTGAGGTTCAGCTGGCTTATGCCATCGGCGTTGCAAAGCCGGTATCCATCAACGTCAATACCTTCGGCACCGGCGCTGTTGCAGATGAGCAGCTGGAAAAGGCAGTTGAAAAGGTATTCGACCTGCGCCCGACCGCAATCATCAACTCGCTGGGTCTGCGCCGTCCGATCTACCGTCAGCTGGCAGCATACGGACACATGGGCAGAGAGGACCTGGGCGTCAGCTGGGAAAAGACCGACAAGGTGGACGCTCTGCTGGCAGCTGTCAAATAAAATAGATAAACGCAAAAAGGACATGGGTTTCCATGTCCTTTTTTGTACCTGCAATCCTTGGGAGAAAGAATCTGCTTACAAAATGCTTTTATATTTTAAATATAGCGGAGAAAACAGAAGAATTTAGGAAAATAATCTAAAAATTTAAAGTTTATGCTTTACATTTCTGGCAACAAAGGATATAATGAAAGAAAAAATACCGGGAGGTTCAGTCGTGGAAATTTTAAATAAAACCATTGAACAAGTCAGAAAACAGTATGGAGTGGCTGGCGGTATCCTGATTGCCATTAAAGACGGCAAGGTGCTGCTCAAGGAGTGCTTTGGTCAGGCGGATGCGGAAAAAGGCAAACCGGTGGACAGCAAGACCCTGTTCCAGATCGCATCCTGCTCGAAAGCATTTACGACCATGGTTGCCGGTCAGCTGTGCGACGAAGGCAAGATGACCTGGGATACTCCGGTCAAACAGCTGATGCCGGACTTCAAAATGGTGGACAAATATGCCGAGGAACACGTCACCCCTCGTGATATGGCTTGCCACCGCACCGGTCTGTGCCGCCATGACGTCATGCGCACCTTTGTCCGCGAGGACAGAGCAGACCTGGTTCGCCGCATCGCTTACTTCCCACCGGCATACGGCTTCAGAGAGAAGTACAGCTACCAGAACCAGATGTATGTAGCACTGGGTTACCTGTGTGAACGTCTGACCGGAAAGACTTGGGAGCAGCTGCTGAAAGAAAAGATTGGCGACCCGCTGGGAATGGATATGTACTTCCGCGGCATCGACACCATCGAGGACAAGAACGCAGCCATGCCGTATGCGCAGAAGGACGGCAAAATTTTCCGCGTGGACGAGGTAGTCGGAAAGGCAAGCAACCCATGCGGCGGTCTGTACACCAACCTGGACAGCTTGGAGCGCTGGATTCGGATGCTGCTGGGCGAAGGTGAGCTGGAAGGCAAACGCATCATCAGCAAGGAAGGCTTTGCCGAGCTGATTAAACCAAACGTTGTCATCCCGGGCAAACCGTCCCATCCAAAGGAAATGCAGCAGTCCTACGCAATGGCGTGGATCAACTCCATCTATAAAGGCAAGCTGCTCATCTCCCACTCCGGTTCCACCAACGGCTTCAACTCGATGGTCGGCTTCTTCCCGGAGGAGAATGCAGCCTTCGCACTGTCGGTCAATACCGTGGACACCCCGGCATACAGCTGCCTGAAATACCTGCTGTGTGACCTGCTGCTCAACGACGTAGAGGAGGATTACTCCTTCCTGATTGACATTTATAACCGCCGCGTCAACCTCGGACCGGATTACACCGAGGAAGAGCAGAAAGACCTGCCGCTGAGCGAAGAGCAGGCGAAGAAATATCTGGGTACCTACTACAATCCGGGCTACGGCGTGATGGAATTTGTCTATGAGGACGGTCATCTGCGCCAGCACTACGGCTTGATGGACCAGCCGTTCAACTACATCGGCGATGATAAGTTTGTAGGCTTCGAGGTGCTGGATACCCGCACCTACCGAGCAAACTTTACCGAGGACGGCAACCTCTGGATGCGCCTGTCCACCGATGCAGTCTGCCCAATCTTCTTTGAGCGGGTGCGCTAATCGAGCGGCGGAGTATCACGGAATCAGAACAAAACAATCGGGAGGACATCCATCGGATGTCCTCCCGATTTGCCGTTGCAGGATATTTTCCACACATTCCCCTTGAACAGGTGGAAAAAGCTCCTCCTATTCTCCTGCGACCAGTGGGACGCTGCACAGCAGCCGGTTGTCCAGAGTATATTCCAGCAAGCCGCAGACCTGATTGGAAGCGGTGGGGGGATAGAGGAACGGCTGGGCAATCAATCGGCTTTGCAGGCGGGCAGATTCGCCCTGCCGCAGCGGGACACAGGGCTGCCAGGCGGGCAGCAGCGGAATGGGAGTTTCGATGCCGTTGGACTGGATTTCGCTGCCCACCAAAGTGGTGTGGACAGGCGGCAGCACCAGCGGCTGCATCGAGTAGCGGCTAAAGCAGCGGTCGTACAGAGAAGCGTGCAGGTTCCAGTCGTCCTGCGCATTCAGGGTGACACAGATGAGGGTCATCCCATCCCGTTCGGCAGCGGACACCAGACACCGTCCGGCATCGTCGGTGAAGCCGGTCTTGACCCCGATGCAGTCGGGGTAGAGGGTCAGCAGTCGGTTGTAGTTTTTCAGCCAACGCTCATAGGGCGGCGCACCAAACCGGACCTGCATCGAAGACTGGGAGCAGATGTGGGCAAAATCCTCGTTTTGTAAAGCAACGCGGGTCAATTTGGCAAGGTCGAAGGCGGTGGAGTAATGCTCGGGCGCATCCAGTCCGCAGGCGGTGACATAGTGAGTATCGGCAAGACCCAGCTGTTGTGCGCGCCGGTTCATCGCCTCCACAAAGCCCTCGATGCTGCCGTACAACCGTACACCGGCGGCATTGGCAGCATCGTTGCCGGAGGGCAGCAGCATCCCGCACGCCAGCGCGTACAGAGAAACCATATCGCCCTCCATCAGTCCCATCGAGGAGCCTTCCACCTGGATGGCATCGGGATCGACCAGAAAATAATCGTGCAGATTAGGCTGCTCGAGCACCATCATCGCGCCGATGATTTTGGTGGTGCTTGCCATCGGCAGCTGTTGGTGGATGTTCTGCCCGCACAGCACCCGACCGGTGGTTGCCTCCATCACCAGATAGGCTTTTGCGGCGGCATCGGGCTGTTCATAAACGGAAAAATCCTCCAGCGATACCGGTGACGGGCAGAGCGAGGTGCGGGTTTCCTTGGCAAAAATCCTCCAGTCCGCTGCACAGCCAAAAAGCAGCAGGGCACAGAGAAAAGAAAAAGACAGGCGTTTGAAAACGTTCAAGGCAGCCAACTCCTTTTTGTTCAGAAATCAGGGGTGGAACAGTACAGGATATGCCGAGGTTGGAGAGAAAATTCAAAATGTACAATTTGTAATCTAGTTTCATAACAATACAAATTGTACATTTTTTTTATTGAAAAAGTGCGAAGTGTGGTATATACTGTACAAGCAAAAACTTTTGAGGAGGAAAAATGAATGGAACAAACTCTACCCAAACTGAAAACCAATCTGGACACCAACCTGCTCAAGCTGGTTGCGGTCGTCTGTATGCTGCTCGACCACTTTGGTGGGACCTTTTTTGAGCAGGTCCCTGCCTTTCGCTGGGCGGGCAGGCTGGCGTTCCCGCTGTTCTGCTACTGTATGACGGTTGGGATGCTGTACACCCACGACATCAAGCGGTACCTGGGGAGATTGGGATTGTTTGCGCTGATTTCACAGCCGTTCTGGATTCTGGCTTTTAATGCGGAGGACTTTTGGGGAAACCTGCTCAATCTCAACATCTTTTTCACCCTCTTTATGAGCCTGCTGACCGTCTAGGGATTTAAGGAGAAGAAATACTGGCTGTTTGTGGCAGGGATCCTGGTGATGTCCTTCATCAACTTCGACTATTCCACCACCGGCATCATCCTGATGATGATTTTCTATCTGTGCAGGAATAAACCGGCTCTGGGCGCTGCGTTGTATTTTCTGAGCTATCTGCCAGCCTTTTGGGGAGATGTGCAGGACCCGCTGGCGCTGGTTGTCGGCGGACACGCCATCAGCTTTGAGGCATTCTCTCTGCTGGCACTGCCGCTGATTTATTTAAAGACCAACAGCGGTCTGAAAATTTCTAAATGGGTGTTCTATCTGATTTATCCGGCACACCTGCTGCTGATTTATCTGCTCCAGCTGTGGATGGCATAAGACAAAATAAGGGAGGCGTCCTCTTTCATAAAGAGGACGCCTCCCTTATCGGTTTTGCAAAAGCTTTAGCAGAACAACGGCTGGAGCTGGCGCGCCGACAGTGCAGACTGCACGGTATCGGTCAGGCGGCTAAAGTCAGCAACAATCGAGCAGGGCTTTTGCTCGGGTGCATCCTGCCGCATCGGGACAAAGTAGATGTTTTTGCTGTTGAGCAGCGAACCGATGTTTTTCCCTGCGTTGGCAAGGGCATCGTTGGTGGATACCGCCAGCACCACCGGACGTGCGTTTCGCAGGTGCGCTTTGACGGCAAGGGTGACGCTGGTGTCGGTGATGCCGTTTGCCAGCTTGCCCAGGGTGTTGCCGGTGCAGGGTGCGACCAGCAGTACATCCAGCAGCTTTTTCGGACCGATGGGTTCGGTCTGGGTCAGGGTGTGCCAAATCTCACGACCGCAGATTTCCTCGATGCGGCGGCGAAACTGCTGCGCACTGCCAAAGCGGGTATCGGTTTCATAGGCGTTTGGGGACAGGATGGGATACAGCTGCCAGCCGGTCTGCTGCGCCATCTGTTCCATCTGGTCGATGACCTGCGAGAAGGTACAGAAGGAGCCGGTCATGGCAAATCCCACCCGTACAGGAGCGTGTTCGTTCATGTCGTTCACCTCGTTTTGGATTGTATGTCTGTTATCATCTGTATGACAGTGTCGCACAGGATGTTCCCTGCGGTGACAGGCGCTGTTTTGGCAGGCAGGGCAAGGGAGTGCAGGCAGCGAAGTCCCAGCGAGCGTGCAGCCAGGTGGTCGATGCCGCCTGCACCGGAGGCAAGGTCGATCAGCAGGCAGTCATGGGGAAGCAGCCGGAGCTGCTCCTTTCCCAGGATGGGCGCAGGGACGGTGTTGAAGATGAGCTGCTGCTGCGGCAACAGGGTGTCCATCTGCGCAAGAGGAAGGGCGGTCAGACCAAAACTGCGCGCCAACGCCAGGTCCTTTGGGCTGCGGGCGCAGACGGTGAGCTGTGCGCCAAAGGCTGTCAGCAGCCGTGCAAGAGGTTTTGCACACCGACCAAAGCCGGTGAGAAGGCAGCGGCTTTCCCAAAGGGTGATGGGCAGCTGGCTCAGCGCAAGCTCGATGGCAGCTTCGGCGGTGGGGACGGCGTTGAGCAGCGCCATCTCCTCCTGTTGCAGATAGCTGTGCAGCAAAAGGGAGCGGCGTTTGGCAAGCTGATGCAGCTCGTCGGTCACCCTGCCGCAAAGCAGGACCGTACCGCGGCGGCATTGCGCAAGCAAGGGCAGCAGAGCAGGCTCGACCAGCACCGGAAGCAGCAGAAAATCGGTTTGTGCGAGCAGCAGCGGGTCGCTTTCACCGGGAATCAGACGCTCGACCACATATCCGCGGCGGCACAGGGCATCGGCAGCCGCACGCTGGCGGTCATCGGTGCAGAGGACGGCAATGGATGCAAAAGGTTCGGGATTCATACAGGTCACCTCCATAGGATTGGGCAGGAACGGGCAAAGGAACAATCTATCCTATGAAAAATGCGGATTTTGGTGCAGGCTGAATGTTCATCTGTCGGGGAATGTGGTATAATAACAGAAAATACAGCACAGGGGGAAACGACTTTGGCAAAGAAAAAACCATTGAAAAAGGATAGAAAAGCGGGCAGAGGCAATCTGCCGGCACAAAAACAGCCGTTTTATTTACAGGCGCAGCAGCAGAGAAAACCAAAGCCGAAGAAGCAGCGGGAGGATTGGGACGAACCGGCAATCGAACCGGGAGAATATCCGGTCAGCTGCGACAGAATGGACGAACAGGGCAGCGGCGTGGTGTATCTGGAAGGAGAAAAGCTGCCGGTGGACGGACTGCTGCCCGGCGAGCAGGCGGTCGTCGAGGTGTTTGGAAAGCGCAATCTGCACGCAAGGCTGCTGCAAATCAAAAAGGCTTCGTCCAAACGGGTCAAGCCGCAGTGTCCTGCTTTTGCCAAATGCGGCGGCTGCAAGATGCAGCACCTGCAATATGACAGTCAGCTGGAGTGGAAGCAAAAGACGGTGGAGCAGCTGATGAAACGCTACATCGACGAGGGAGCCAAGCTCTATCAAATCGTTGGGATGGTAGAGCCGTGGCGCTACCGCAACAAATGCCATATCAGCTTTGGCATGAACGGGCGCAGACAGATCATCTCGGGCATTTATGAGGAAAACAGCCATCGGGTGGTACCGGTGGAGAGCTGCCTGATTCAGGACAGCAAGGCGGACGAGATTGCGCGCTCGGTGCGAGCCATCATGAAGGAGTGCAAGCTGCTGCCTTATGATGAGGACAGTGAAACCGGATTGCTGCGGCATCTGCTGGTGCGCACCGGCTTTGCCAGTGGTCAGGTGATGGTGGTGCTGGTGACTGCTTCCCCGATTTTTCCGGCAAGGAGCCGCTTTGTGTCCCTGCTGCAGGAGCGTCACCCGGAAATCACCACCATTGTGATGAACTGCAACCCGAGAAAAACCAGCATGGTGCTGGGAGAGCAGGAGCGTATCCTGTACGGAAAAGGGTACATCGAGGACATCCTCTGCGAAAAACGCTTTGCCATCTCGCCGCGCTCCTTCTATCAGGTCAATCCGCAGCAGACCGAGGTGCTTTACCAGCGGGCAATCGGCATGGCACAGCTGAAAAAAGGACAGCGGGTGCTGGATGCCTACTGCGGAATCGGAACCATCGGCTTGATTGCAGCCGACAAGGTCGATGAGGTCATCGGTGTGGAGGTCAATGCACAGGCGGTCAAGGATGCCAACGCCAACGCAAAACGCAACGGGGTGGAAAACATCCGTTTTGTCTGCGCAGATGCAGGAGCCTTTATGACCAATCTGGCGGATGCGGGCGAAAAGATCGACGTAGTCTTTATGGACCCGCCGCGCAGCGGAAGCGACGAGGCATTTTTGCAGTCGGTTTGCCGTCTTTCCCCGGACCAGGTGGTCTATATTTCCTGCGACCCGCAGACCCAGAAGCGCGACCTGGCAGTGCTGCGCGCCGGTGGCTACCATGTAAGGGAAATCCAGCCGGTCGATATGTTCCCGCAGACTGCGCATGTGGAGACGGTAGTACTTTTGTCCAAACTCAATACCAAGCAGCACATTGAGGTGGAGTTGAATCTGGACGAGCTGGATTTGACATCGGCGGAGAGTAAAGCCACCTATGATGAGATCAAAGCCTATGTGCTGGAAAAGCACGGCCTGAAGGTGTCCAGCCTGTATATCTCCCAGGTTAAGCGGAAGTGCGGGCTAGATGTGGGGCAGAATTATAATCTGTCAAAGAAAGAAGACGCGAAAGTGCCACAGTGCCCGCCGGAAAAGGAAGCTGCAATTATGGATGCACTAAAGCATTTTCAAATGATTTGATGGCAAGCCTGTCTTACTCAAAGCAAAACGTGGTCTGGGATTCCAATATCCAGACCACGTTTTTGTCAATCAATAGCTCACGATTTCGTGGTTTTTATTTGTCTTTTAGCACAATATCAGTTATACTAGTAAATAGGAAAAATCAGGAGGTGCGGGATGGCAATCAGTTACAATCGGCTGTGGAAACAGTTGATCGACCATGGTTTGAGCAAAACCGACATGATGCACCGTGCAAAAATCAGCACCAATGTTTTAGCACGATTAAGTAAAGGTGAGCCTGTCTCCATGGACAGCATGGAAAAAATCTGCACCGTGCTGGGATGCAATATCGGAGACGTGATGGAATTTATCCCTGATACAGAAAACGGAGGAATAGATGCATGATTACAGGTGTGATTAAAAATAAAGTAGATAAAATCTGGACGGACATCTGGGCGGGCGGCATTACCAATCCTCTAACCGTCATCGAACAGCTGACCTATCTTATGTTTATCCGCTCTCTGGACGAAAAAGAGCTGGAAACGGAAGAATTTGAGCATATGACCGGCGAGAAGATGGAGAAGATTTTCCCCCAGTCCGCCGTTGGACAGTCCATGCGCTGGAGTAAATTCAAGAACAACGATCCCCGCGAAATTTTCAATGTGATTTCCCAGCGGGTCTTCCCTGCTATCAAAAACATGAAACATGGCCGCCTGCCGGACTTCACCGAGCAGGGGGAACTGGTGGAAATCGCCGACGAGTCCAACAGTGATGTGCAGAATGAGACGGCCTTTGCCCGGTACATGAGCGATGCGATGTTCCTGATTCCTACGCCGCAGGTGTTGCAAAAAATCATCACAGGGTTGGATGACCTGTATGAGCATGACATTGCCGATCTGGATATGCAGGGCGACTTGTACGAGTACATGCTGGGCAAATTGGCCACCGCTGGGCAAAACGGCCAGTTTCGCACTCCCAAGCACATCCGGGAAATGATGGTGGAGTTGTTGCAACCCACCCCGGACGACACCATCTGCGACCCGGCCTGCGGCACGGCAGGCTTTCTGGTCTCCGCCGCAGAGTACATTCGCAACCACTACGAGGATACCATGACTTCCGAGCAGTGGGAGCACTTTGCTGGGGACGCCTTCACCGGATTTGACACAGACCGCACCATGCTGCGCATTTCTGCGATGAACCTGATGCTGCACTCCATCAGCCACCCGGAGATCGACTACAAGGACAGTGTTTCCAAGCAGAATCAGATCAGCGATAAGTTTACCATGTGTCTGGCAAACCCGCCTTTCAAGGGCACCGTGGACGCGGAAAGCATCAACGACAACCTGAAAGCCGTAACCAACACCAAAAAGACCGAGCTGTTGTTTCTGGCTCTGTTCCTGCGGATGCTGAGAAAGGGTGGTCAGTGCGCCTGCATCGTGCCGGACGGCGTGCTATTCGGCTCCTCCAAGGCGCACAAAGCTATTCGCAAAGAACTGGTGGAAAACCATCAGCTGCGCGCAGTGATCTCTATGCCGTCCGGTGTGTTCAAACCCTATGCGGGAGTTTCCACGGCGGTGCTGGTGTTCACCAAAACCGGCGCGGGCGGCACCGAAAACGTCTGGTTCTATGACATGAAGTCCGATGGCTTTTCCTTGGACGATAAGCGCAGCGAGGTGGTGGAGAATGACATCCCCGACATCGTCGAGCGGTTCCACCATCTGGACCAGGAAGCTGACCGCAAGCGCACTGAGCAGAGCTTCTTTGTGCCAAAGCAGGAGATTGCGGACAATGACTATGACCTGTCCATCAACAAGTACAAAAAGGTGGAGTATATGCCGGTGGAGTACCCTTCGACCACGGAACTGATGGCTGACCTGCATGAGCTGGAAATGGAGATCAACGCAGGGCTGGCGGAATTGGAGGAGATGCTGTGATGGCGAGATTGGGAGATGTTTGCACAAAGGGAACATCAAATATAGCACAAAAAGATTTAGAAGGACATGGCGGCAACTATCCCATTTATGGCGCAAGTGGCTTTATTGCTAATGTGGATTTTTATCAGCAGGAGAATCCTTATATTGCAGTTGTAAAAGATGGCGCAGGTATTGGGCGCATTATGAAATTGCCTGCAAAATCATCTGTAATTGGAACAATGCAATACATCATTCCAGATGATACTGTGGATATTAGCTATTTGGCGTATGCTATGGAGCATATGAACCTTTCCAAATATTTTACTGGAGCAACTATTCCACATATTTATTTTAAAGATTATCAAAAGGAAGAACTTCCCCTGCCATGCCTTGACGAACAGCGCAAAATTGCGGCAGTGCTAGACAAGGTCAGCGACCTGATTGCGAAACGTCAACAGCAGCTGGATAAGCTGAATGAAGCGGTCAAGGCAAGGTTTGTGGAGATATTTGGGGAACCGGATGAAAATCCAAAGCATTGGCAAGAAGATGAATTGAGTCATCATCTTAAAGTTATAGGAGGATACGCTTTTAAGAGTGATGGATTTACTGACGAAGGCATTCCTGTCTTACGAATTGGAAACATCAATTCGGGGCATTTTCTCCCGGTTAATATGGTTTATTGGCCAGATGATTTAGCGCTTGCACGTTACAAGGTATTCCCTGGAGATTTGGTTATGTCACTCACTGGAACGGTCGGCAAAGATGATTATGGAAATGTTTGCATTCTTGGGGCTGATTATGACGAATACTATTTAAACCAACGGAATGCCAAACTGTCCATTGAGAAATCTCTTAACAAGTGTTACTTCTCAGAGTTGCTAAAATTTCCCAGAATCAAAAAGCGATTGACAGGAATCAGTAGAGGTATTCGACAGGCGAATATTTCTAATAAAGACATCCTCACACTGCGGGTCCCTATGCCACCGATAGAATTACAGGAACAGTTTGCCGCCTTTGTGGAGCAAACAGAAAAAACAAAGATTATCATCAGCCACAGCCTCGAAAAGCTGGAAACGTTAAAAAAGGCTCTGATGCAGGAATACTTTGGATGAGGTAAAACATATGGAATTCCCTAAACAAATAAAAGATACTGTATATAGACTTCTTCAAGAACCAACATTGGATCACTTTCGTGAGTTTTTACAGGATCAAACTGGCGAACACAATGCCATCGATTTTAAACAAGAGTGGATTGAGAAAGATAAGCTGGCCAAATTAATGCTCGCTTTAGCAAATTACGGCGGTGGAATTGTCGTTTTTGGCGTACATGAAAACGATGATAAGACATTTTCATGTGATGGGTTGAAAGAGTTACAAGCAAAAGAGCAGATAGGGGCATGGATAAAGCCGTATCTTTCTTCCAGCCTGAAGTATGATGTATATGATTTTAGCTATCAAACATCTGAGTACGAGGCATTGAAGGGAAAACAATTCCAAATGCTTTTTGTTGAAGATACTCCTCAATTTTTACCGTTCATCTCTCGAAAAGAAGGTTCTAATATTAAGCCTGCTACTATTTATATACGACGTGGAACATCCGATGAGCAAGTTACAGAAGAAGAATTATCTTATATTCTTGAACGGCGAATGAAACATATTTTTCCTGTAACTGGGAAACCGTTAGTTTTGGAAGAACATCTTGAGCAACTTAAAATCTTATATAATCATATAGAACCAACAATTTCCAAGATAAAAAATCCCGAAAATATTCCATTTGTGCAGGCCTTAAAAACATTTGCAGAGTTGGCGCGAGGAATTACAGGCGGATACGAGTATGAAACAGAAAAAAATCCTTTGTATCCTGAAGAATCTTACGAACAATTTATTGCTGCACTAATTGATAAAAAGAAGAAAAAAATTGAACGGGTGCTTGATTTGCAGTGAGGGGTCTTGATAGATGGTAAAATTCATTTCAGAAAACTGGGCAAACATTTTGCTTATTGTCGTAGGTAGCTTTGCCCTTGCAACTTACATATTGCAGGAACGGAAGAAAAAGATTGATGCAGCTTCTCTTATCGTCCTTCAAATTGATGAGTTCCAGGAGCGGTTAAGGGAAATCTCTACGTTTATTGTTGACGGACAATTAAACGAAACGGCGTTCTATGAATCACTACCCTTGATGGATACGGATTATTGGAACAAGTACAAACATTACTTTGTCCGAAAAATGGACGCGACCAGCTATACAGCACTGAATCAACTATATGAGTATGTGTCAGAGATTCAGGAACAACAGATGCTCATGAAGGCATTCCAAAAGAATTCCTTTCAGATAACACAAAATGTTTTGGCAAATATAGAATCGCAGTTTATTGTGGCCGATCTTAATAATGCTTGCACCGGAGTTACAGCGCAAAATATCACTTCTGCTATGGGAAATATGATTCCGCAAGGCGTTTCCGAAGCGGATCGAAATACGCTTAACGCAATGGTGCAACAAATAGCGGCACAGAATCCCAATTTTGATATGAATCGTTTTTGGAACCTCTATAATCAGCAAAGAAATTGGACGAAGTCTATCATTAACCAAGGGGCATTAACTTCTTATACCCCTGTCCAAATTCGTATAAGTTTAGAGAAAATGCTAAAGAAATATTCGATGCTTGAAATTAGCGGAACAGAAGGCTATCAAATGCTCAAAAAGACTTCTAAACAAAAGTTTTAAGCAAGTGAGAGGTCTATTATGGATGAAGATGTTACAAAGATATATGAGTAATATTCGGAGGAACTTCTGTTTTGCAAATATTTTATAGCTGAAAAGTTAAAACATCATGCTGAGATGGGTAGATGTGGAGAAAACATTCTCAAAAAATGTCTCCAGGAACGGTTTCAAATGCTAGAATTTGTTACCGGCTTTATTGCTTGGGCCAATCATCAAAGCCCACAATGTGACATCATCGTATGTAGGAAAAATTTTTATAGACGTCAACTAGCCGGAGACATTTTCCTGGTTGAACCAAATGATTGCATAATGGTTATAGAAGTCAAGGGAAATGCGACCTTGGATGATTTAACAGAAACGATTGAAAAAAATAAATTTTTCCAATTGCATGATGAAACAAAACATATAAAATTAGCGATGTTTGCTTTTAAAACTCGTATCGGAAAACAACGATTATATAAAGAGTTCGGTTATAAATATGACAGAAGTACAAAAGGATATATCCAGGAACGGCTTCCAGAAGAAAAGACATTAGACTATTTTGTATGCTTACATAGGGAGAGCCTAAATAGCTCAGCACGGGATAAACAAGTATTCTTCTTGAAGGATGGGCAAGATCGGCAGTTCTATGTGCTAGATAACCATTTTCCAATAATGCAAAATTTTTCGAGGCTAATACAAAGCTTGCAAAATTAGGGCTAGATAAAATGATGATTTCTTGATCGGTTTTAGTGCTGAGAAGATTTGAATATAGGAAATGTTGGTGGGAGCGAAATTGTCATGGAATATACAGAGGTTTTAGACAAGCAAATTACGAGGAAACAACATTATGTCCCCAAGGCTTACTTAAAAAACTTTTCTGTGAGTAATCAAAAATCGGAACAAGTTTATGTTGTTTTTACTAATGATGAAAATGCAAAAATGGTTTCAATCGACAATGTTTGCTGTCGTTCTTACCTATATGATCAAATTGCAATAGATCCAGATAGCAAAACTCATGTTTTTGCAGCACCAAATGAGATCGAGAACAGTTTTATCGAACTGGAAGGCGAATACGCAACAATTATCTCAAAGATAAAAAATGCTTTACGGGATTCAGATGAATTTGAGTTGGCGCGGGTGGAAATTGATAAACTAAGGCAATTTATGTCATCACTACTGTTTAGAAACCCTGTTTTTGTACATCTGTCAAATTATATCATTGATACACAATACAAAAACGATCCGCAACATATTAAACATGTAAAGGACATTTTTCCTGATGTACCGCAAAATGTTTACCTGTCCATGCTGGCAAACGAGTTTTTGAAGATGAACATTGCTCCGGATGTTGGCTTGTTTCCTCGGGCTTTGGCTGAGACAATGAAGGAATCGCAACTGTGTATTTTTAAAGCCCAAGGTTCCGTATTTGTTACAAGCGATATGCCGGTAGTCAATATTTACGGTGAAAAAGATGGTATAGAATATGACTTGCTTGGTATGCCAATTGCGCCAGAATTATTTTTGGCGTTTGTTGATACTGTTCCGCGCATTCCCAGAATAATCACAATTGATGACAACAGTGTAAAGCGCATGAACGGCAAGCAGATAAATAAAGGGATGTTAATTTCTAACCGTATAAACTTATTATCGTATATTGATTTTTCAATAGATGCTGAAAAAGAAGATGATGAACAGTTTTATCAACTGCTTCATACAGATAAGGAAAACGCGTTGAAGCAATATGAGGACATGATGAGTTCAAAAGAAATAAAATACTGGAGATGATGTGATGACTAACTTCTCCTTTCTCAAAGCCAAAACTGAATATGCCCTCTTCGCCTCCGCCTGCATGGAAGCTGAGAAAATTTATGTTTCTGCTCCTGCCATGTGTGCAGTAGGCTGCCGTAAGGCATTGGAGCTGGCAGTAAAATGGGTATATGCAGCGGACAAGTCCATGAAAATGCCCTACAAAGACAATCTGCAATCCCTCATTCACGAGCCAACTTTCCGCTTCGCTGTGGACTCCGACACTTGGGGCAAGATGCCTTTTATCATCAAGTTGGGCAATCTGGCGGTACATACCGAGCGCAGCGTTCAGCCAAGTGATGCGCTTGCTTCCCTGCGCGGTCTGTTTGAGTTTGTGCAGTGGATTGACTATTGCTATGGCGCGGACTATCAGGAGCGCACCTTCGACGAGAATCTTGTCCCAACCGAAAAGGTGGCGGTGGACACCCGGAAAATCAAGGAACAGGAAAGTCTACTGGACCAGAAGGATGCCGAGATTGAGGCGCTGCGCAAGCAAATCGAGCAGATGTCCACCCGATACACCGCCGAAAAGGAGCAGCATCAGAAGGAACGCACCTTCCAGCCGGAGGACCTCTCGGAATTCAAGACCCGCAAAATCTACATCGACGTGGACCTCAAACTGATGGGCTGGAAGTTCACCGGCCCAGATGCTGATGTACAGGAGGAGTATCGTGTGGAGGATATGGCCGGGATGCCAGGTCAGCCTGGCTTCTGCGACTATGTGCTGTTTGGAAAGGACGGCCTGCCCCTGGCGGTGGTGGAAGCCAAGCGCACCAGCAAGGACCCAAACATTGGTCGCAAACAAGCGGTTTTGTATGCGGATTGTCTGGAACGGAAATTTGGCCGCCGCCCCATGATGTTCACCACCAATGGCTTTGAAACCTACTTCTGGGATGACCAGACCGCCCCGCAACGGAAGGTCAGTGGCATTTTCAGCAAGGATGACCTGCAAAAGCTGATGAACCGGCGCACCGAGCGGATGGATTTGATGGGCGTTTCCATTGATGACAAAATCACTGACCGGTATTACCAGAAGGAAGCCATCCGGGCGGTGTGCGAACAGATTACGCAGGGGTTCCGTAAGCATCTGCTGGTGATGGCCACCGGCACCGGCAAAACCAGAACCGCGTCCAGCCTGACCGATGTGCTCAGCCGTGGCAAATGGGTTACAAACATCCTATTTCTGGCCGACCGCACCGCACTGGTGAAACAGGCAAAGGACGATTTTAAAAATTATCTGCCAGATATGTCTCTGTGCAATCTCTGCTCCAATAAGGATGACCGTAATGCCCGCATCGTGTTCTCCACCTACCCGACCATCCTCAACGCCATTGATGATACCAAGTCCAAGGACGGGCGTCAGCTATTTACACCGGCGCATTTTGACTTGATCATTATTGACGAAAGCCACAGGAGCATTTTTAAAAAGTATAGGGCTATCTTTGAATATTTTGACGCATTCATGGTGGGCCTGACCGCTACGCCCAAAACCGATGTAGATCGGAACACCTACGACTTCTTCGAGATGGAACACGGTGTCCCCACCTATGCCTACGATTACGAAACGGCAGTTCATCAGGACCATGTATTGGTGCCATATTATAACTATGAGGTCAAGACCAAGTTTCTGGAAGAAGGCATCACATACGATGACTTGTCTGACGAAGACAAGGAGCGGTATGAGGATGATTTCATCGAGGATGGTCAACTGCCGGACTTTATCCCCTCTGCTGCCCTCAATAAATTTGTGTTCAACGAAACCACCGTGGACATCGCACTGCAAGACCTGATGGACCGGGGTATCAAGGTGGCGGGCGGCGACCGTCTGGGGAAAACCATCCTGTTTGCCCAGAACAAACGCCACGCGGAGTTTATTCTGGAGCGGTTCAATAAGCTGTACCCCCAGTACCGGGGCAGCTTCGCCCAGCGGGTCATTTGCGACGACGCCTATGCCCAGACCATCATTGATGATTTCAAGCAGCCGGAAAAAGAACCGCACATTGCCGTATCGGTGGACATGATGGACACCGGCATCGACGTGCCGGAATGCGTCAATCTGGTGTTTTTCAAAAAGGTTCGGTCAAAGGCAAAGTTCTGGCAGATGATTGGCCGCGGCACCCGGCTGTGCAAAGGGCTGGCCTGCGTGGACCAGATTGACGGAACCTATACCGACAAGCGGCGGTTCCTGATTTTTGACTACTGCGGCAACTTTGAGTACTTCCGGGAACATAAAGAAGGCTACGAAACCAGAGAAACCAAAACACTGTCGGAAAACATCTTCGGCAAACAGATTAAAATTGCAATGGCCTTGCAGGAAAGTGCCTTTGCCAGTGAGGACTATCAGATGTGGCGCAGCGAGATCGTCAATACCTGCCACAAGCAGGTGATGGCGCTCAACTCAGACCTGATTGCCGTAAAATTGCGGATGCAGTATGTGGAGAAATATAAAAAGCCGGAAGCCTTCGTGTCCATAAGCGAAGGTGACAAGGGCGAGTTGCTCACACAGATTGCACCTCTGGTACGCTCAGACGAGGCTGACGAGTTTGCAAAGCGGTTTGATAATTTCATGTATGGCCTAATTCTGGCACACATCGAGCAGATGCCCGCTTTCCAGTATGCAAAAAAGCAACTGTGCGACACCGCTTCCCTACTGGAGCGTAAGGCCAGCATTCCGCAGATCAAGGCAAAGTTGCCCATACTTCAGGAGATTCACACCGATGTATTTTGGGACGCGAATGATATTTTGCTGTTTGAGCAGGTTCGGAAGGAACTGCGGGAGCTGATTCGATTTTTAGATGAAGGTGGCGGAGCACAGAGGCAGATTGTCACCAAGCTAACTGACCCGATTATTGACAGTCAGGAGGGCGTCCAGCTGGAAGCTGCCTATGACTTTGAAGACTACCGTGCCAAGGTCAACCGCTATGTGAACGAGCATGGGAATACGCTGGCCATATATAAGCTGACCCATAATATTCCGCTGGCTATGGGCGATTATCAGGAACTGGAGCGGGTGCTAACTAGCGAATTGGGCAGCAAAGAAGATTATGCCCGAGAGTTTGGCGACACACCCTTTGGCTTGCTCGTTCGCACAATCGCTAAGCTAGATCATGAAGCGGCTATGCAGGCGTTTTCTGCTTTTATCAATGACCAATCTCTGAATCAAAAGCAGATTGCTTTTGTAAACAAAATCATCAATCATATTGAGCTGAACGGATATATGGAAAATGTCGCAGAGCTGACCAAGCCACCGTTTGACAAGCCAATCAGTTTTATCAAATTGTTTGATGCAAAAACCAGAACCGCTTTGATGGAGACCATCAATCAGGTTCGAGAAAACGCGGTTCAAATTACAGCGTCATAAACAATGAACCAGGCACGGAAATTCACCCTTATTCTGGGTGGATTTTCGTGCCTGGTCTTTTCTGTTCGGGTATGGGGGCACCATTGTGCAGGAGCAGGATGGATAGCCACTGCACAGACAGGCGAGGTGTCCAGAGGGGCAAAGCCCCTTTGGCTCTAGGTCATCCAATAGGGGCGAGTAGCATCCCTGTTGGCAAAGGGAGTCTAGAGGGGAACAGCGTTCCCCTTGGCGGGAGGTTTCCAAAGGAGGGCAGTGCCTTCCTTGGCACACGACTTTCCCTCGGAAAGTCTAGTGTGTTATACCTTTGCTTCCGGCTGACGCTGGAAAGGGGCTGGCTTCGCCATCTGCTGTGCGGGCAGATAGCGGTTGACAGACACTTTTTGGCGACAGTAGGACAGGCGGATTTTGTACGGATACGGACGGAATCGGGATTTGCACAGAGGGCAAAATCTGCCTGGCCGGAAAAGGGAGCAAAGGTATATCAACTCCCGTCCCGCCGCAGCGACAGCGCCCTCGTTAGTCTACTTCTCCCTTGGATTTCTCACGGCTCTTATAGACATTGTACTGGTTCTTGCACCGTGGGCTGCAAAAGGCCGCATTGGACCGGCTGCCCAAAAACACCTTCTGGCAGTGCTTGCACAGGCGCAGGGGCTGGTCATTGTCCACCAGCATGAAGCTGAACATCATCTGGATACCCAGCAGCAGCGAATGAAAGTCCCAATAAATGGTTGGCTTATCCAGCAGCTCGATGTGGTAGCTGGGAGCGATTCCGCCGAACGCAGCCATGGACTTGCGGTACAGCCCCCATGCGTCCTCATCAAGGGAGTCATAATCATTGTAGTACAGGATTGAGGTAGACAGGGTGAATGCCCAGTCCTTGAACTGCTGGGCAACCCAGTCATAGGGTTCCGCATATTCCCGCTGGAAGCTCATGTTCTTTGCCATCGGCTCATCCATGAAGGTCATGGTCAGGGCAACCATCGTCCGGTCACCAGACACGTTCCATGTGGATGTAATGCCTTTCTTCACCCAGTCCAGTTGGTCAAAGGGGTAAAACAGGGACAGATATTTGTCTGTCGCCATGGATTCTTCTTTGATGAAGTGGTTTTTCGGCAGGTACACCGCCTCATAGTCCATAAAGGACGGTGTGGTAGGCAAGGCGGTCATTAGCCCCAACAGACCGTACCGGGTGACAAACTCCATTATCGCCTTTTCCACTTCTGCTTCCGGCTTGCGCCCCATCATCAGCATCCCCACATTCAGCGCATCCAGCACAATGTTAGGGACTTCTTTCAGCGGATTGTAGACATCCGGCTTTGCGTTTTTGCCGGGGGTGATGTACCGCTTGCCATCTTCCGCTGTTTTCAGCTCGTAATGATCGTACCGCACCCAATGGGAACGGGACTGTTCAAACAAATTTTTCATCATACACGCCCTTTCTCCTTAATCGTCCCAATTATCAGGGGCGGTTTTTCTTTTTCCTGCGCTTAGTCTTGTTCTCCCGCCGGATCACAGCATCCTTACCCTGTTTTCTTGCGATTTTCGAGTATTCCTCCAAAAACTGGCGCTCCCGCAAGGTCAAACTGCCGCCATGCTCCTGCTTGCTGCACAGATGGTCATACATCTGGCGCTGCAATTTCTTGTGGATGGTTTTCCGCAGCTTGCGGATGTTACGGTCAGACTGCCCACGAACAGCGGCAAGCTGGGTAGTGCTGTACAGCCGCAAAGAAAGAAAATACAAAACTTCCTTATGTTCTTCGCTCAGTTCCTCCACCATGCGGGAAATAAAGGCGTCAGCGGTCAGGTTGTGCATCTCATAGGGGCAGTCCAACAGGATGTCCAGAAAGTTCCCGGCCATCAGCTGCCGGTATGCGGGGGTGTTCATCCAGCGGGGAATGAGCTTCGGCTCAGGCACTGCCTGATATTCCAGAGGCACATCCCCACGGAGATTTTCGTGGTCCCGCTCCCTGCGCTCCCGGTTCCGATCCAGCTTGTCCCATTCCCCTACGACAACCTGGAAGTCCTTTTCGGTGCGGGCCGCTTCCTCCAGCCGCCGCACAGCTTCCGCTCGAATCTCCCGTTTCAGCCGCTTTTCGCTGACCAGGGAGGTTTCTTCTTCCTCGCTCTCCAGCTCTGCTTCATAGTCGATGGGATGTTCGTCCTGCTCCAGCTCGCTTTCCAGTTCGGCCAGACGTTCTTCCGCAAGCGCCTGTTCCAGCGTTTCTTCCGCTGCCCCAGTGGCTATTTCATTATCCCATCCGGTGAAGCCACCCTCGGTATCCAGAAGCTCATCATCAGACAGATACGCCATGACCTCACCTCTTTCAAAAAATATTTTGTGATTTTTCAAAAAATGGTTCCGTTTTACACCACGGATTTCTCCTATTAGTGAAAGGGTAATCTGAAAGTAGATTACTTTTCCCGGAACTATATTAACATTATACAGCAACTGTGCTGGAAGCGCAAGAAAGAGAGGTTCTATGGTAAAAAACGGCACCCAGGATTTTCTTTCGGAAAGGAGTGAGCAGTAATGACATGGTTTGAGCTGATAAAACAAGTTGTTCGGGTTCCGGAGGCTGCGGCCTATTATGGGCTGCAAATCAACCGAAACGGCATGGTCTGTTGTCCCTTCCACGATGACCGGCATCCCAGCATGAAGCTGAACGAGAGGTACTTTTACTGTTTTGGCTGTGGAGCTACTGGCGACGTGATCGACCTTGTGGCGAAGTTGTTTGGTCTGAGCAGCTACGAGGCGGCTAAAAAGCTGGCTCATGACTTCGGGATTGACCCGGACAAGCCACCAGCGGCAATCGCCCTGCCCAAACCGGAACGCCCCCTGCTGAGAGCATACCGTCAGGATGAGGTGCACTGCCTGCGGGTATTGTGCGATTATCTGCATCTTCTGGAAAGCTGGAAGGTGCAGTACACACCCAAGACACCGGAAGATGTTCTGGATGACCGGTTTGGGGAAGCCTGCCAGATGCTGGACTATGTGGAGTATCTGGCAGATTTGCTCATTGCCGCCGAGCTGGAACAGCGGGTAAAAATCGTAGAAATGCTGAACAAAGATGGCCTGATCGCCAGTTTAGAGGAACGGTTGGAGAGATTGAAAAAGGAGGAAGTTACCCATGAAGAAAAACAAGCAGCCTGACGGGATGCCCGTCTGGTTCGACGGAAAAAGCATCAACGAAGCCTTGTTTTGTGAGGAGTTCTTGCAGACGCACAAGATCATCTTCACAAACGGGGCTTTTTTCACGCCCGAAGGCCGTGTGACCGATGAACTTCCTTTGCGGGGAGAGATTTTTGAGGAGCTGAAATGCTGTGCGGTCAGCAACATCCCCCGCAAAATCAGTAATATTGTGGAGCTGATGAAGCTGGCGGCGCTGGTGGAGGATTTCCCAGCGGAACCAGACCGGATTCATCTTTCCAACGGGACGCTTTTTCTGGATGGGAGGTTTGTGGATGGAAAACCTGAAATCGTCCGCAACCGCTTCCCTGTGGCCTACAACCCCAACGCTCCGAAGCCTGTCCTCTGGCTGAAATTTCTGGATGGCCTGCTCTACTCGGAGGACATCCCCACCTTGCAGGAATATATCGGCTACTGCCTGATTCCCAGTAATAAGGGACAGCGGATGATGGTGATTAAAGGCAACGGCGGTGAGGGAAAGTCACAGATCGGCGCTGTGCTGGGAACTTTGTTCGGCTCCAACATGAAGGACGGCAGCATCGGGAAAATATCTGAGAACCGGTTTGCCCGTGCGGATTTGGAACATATCCTCCTGTGCGTGGATGACGATATGCGGATGGAAGCCCTGCGCCAGACCAATTATGTGAAATCCATCGTGACCGCCCAGGGCAAGATGGATTTGGAGCGCAAGGGCAAGCAGAGCTACCAGGGATGGATGTGCGCCCGGCTGCTGGCCTTCTCCAACGGAGATTTGCAGGCCCTGTTTGACCGGAGCGACGGCTTTTACCGTCGACAGCTGGTGCTGACCACGAAAGAAAAACCGGCTGGCCGTGTGGATGATCCTGACTTGGCAGAAAAGATGAAAGCCGAGGTGGAGGGCATCCTCCTGTGGGCTTTTGAGGGCTTGCAGCGGCTGGCAGCCAGCCACTTCAAGTTCACCGAAAGTGACCGCACCAGAGAAAACCGGGAGGCAGTCAAACGGGACAACAACAATGTCTATGATTTTTTGGATTCTGACGGGTATGTTCGTCTGAAGGCTGATATGTCTGCCAGTTCCAAAGAGCTGTATGAGGCATACCAGATTTACTGCACCGAGAACAACCTGCCTGCCCTGAAACCCCGTAGCTTCAGCGAAGCCCTGATCGCCTGCCAGAGCCGCTATAATCTGGAATATTGCAACAATGTGACCAATGCCGCCGGACGGCGAGTGCGTGGCTTTCTGGGAATCAAGGTGCTGGTGAGAAACAATATGTCGGCGTTTTCCGGTGATTCCATGCGTACGTACGTACCGGAAGATGTACCAGAGGAATGGCGCAGCTAATATCAGAGAGCGGACGCTGTACGTACGTACACTTTGTTTGACCGCTGTCTGCTCTTTATAGCAATTCACACAGTAATTTGAGAAACGGAAAAAGGAGGAAAACGTATGGGAAAGCCGCAGTATGCTATTCTCCGATTCGCCAAGTATAAGGGCCCGGAGATCGGGAATATTGAAGCACACAATGAACGCACCAAAGGGAAATACGCCAGCAATCCCGATGTGGACATCAGCAGGAGCAAGTATAATTTTCATCTGATCGAGCCGGAGCGAAAATATCGTGCGGAGGCAGAGCGGCAGATCAAAGAAGTCGGTTGCCGTACCCGGTCAGATAGTGTTCGGGTAGTGGAAGCCCTGGTAACTGCCACCCCGGAGTTCTTTCAGGGAAAGAAAAGTTCTGAGATCAGAGCCTATTTTCAAGAGGCGCTGACCTTTCTCCAGCAAAACCAAGACCCCAAAACAATCATATCAGCTGTGGTGCATATGGACGAGAAAACGCCCCATATGCACCTTTCTTTTGTCCCTCTGACTGCGGATGGCAGGCTCAGCGCCAAGGAGATCGTGGGAAATAAGAAAAAGCTGACCCAGTGGCAGGACAAGTTCTGGGAACATATGGTGCTGAAATATCCCGACCTGGATCGTGGGGAAAGTGCCAGCCAAACCGGACGTGACCACATCCCACCCAGAGTGTTCAAAGAGATGACCCGATTGACCAAGCAAAAAGCCAAGCTGGAGGAACTGTTGGCCGGCATTGGAGTCTTTAACGCAAAAAGCAGAGCTGCCGAGATTGCAGCTTTTATGGATCAGTATATCCCGGCTGTGGAGCGGATGTACAACCTCATGAAGAAATATCAGGTGGCATTTACGGAAACCACCGTGGAGAACAAAAAGCTGAAACAGGAGAACGCTCAGCTGGAGCAATCCCTAGAGAAAGCAACCCAAGAAAGCACTTTGAAGCAACTGGCCGATGCCAAGCTGCGGCGGGACTACGCAGATGCTGTTGCCGTGCTGGATCGCATTCCAAAAGAAGTGCTGGCGGAGTACATGCACAAACCGGACAGACGGAGGATAAATGCCTATGATAGATGAGTGGAACGGCTTCGCCGTTTTACTAGCAAATATGATTGAAAAATATGCTGGGGAGCTGGACTTAGATTCTTTGCCTGATCCGGTGTTTCCCGAGGATAAAATCACAAACCGCGGCACATATAAAAATGTTTGCAAAGAAAATATTGAAACGTCAAAAGCAGCATGATACAATAATCGTGAGATAAGTGTCCAAACATATTTTCCAAGGGAAGAAATGCTTCCCTTGGAAAATACATAAGGAACTGTTGAGCAGTATAAGTGAGGAAGGACCATGGCGAAAGAAAAGATAAAAGTTTATACCTATACGCGAGTGTCTACCGCCATGCAGATTGACGGCTACTCGCTGGATGCCCAGAAATCCCGCATGAAAGCCTTTGCAGAATTCAATGATTATGAGATTGCTCACGAATATGAGGATGCGGGAAAATCGGGTAAATCGATTGAAGGCCGTACGCAATTTAACCAGATGATGGAGGACATTAAAACCGGCAAGGACGGCGTTTCCTTTGTTCTGGTATTCAAGCTGTCCCGTTTTGGCAGAAATGCGGCGGATGTCCTTTCCACCTTACAGGTCATGCAGGATTTTGGCGTCAACCTGATCTGCGTGGAGGATGGTATTGATTCCTCCAAAGATGCGGGAAAGCTGATGATTTCCGTCCTATCGGCAGTGGCGGAAATTGAGCGTGAAAACATCCGTGTCCAAACCATGGAAGGTCGTATCCAAAAGGCCAGAGAGGGCAAGTGGAACGGCGGCTTTGCCCCCTACGGCTATAAACTGGTGGATGGCAAGCTGGAAATCAACGAGGAGGAAGCTCCGGCGATTCGCACCATCTATGAGCAGTATGTTACAACCGATTCTGGCGCAAATGGGATCGCAAAATATCTTGAAAATCATGGGATCAGCAAAGTCCAGCGCCAGAACGGGAAAAATCCTCTTTTTGATGCTCGTCTGATCCGCATGATTCTGAAAAATCCGGTTTACTGCGGCAAGATCGCCTATGGCAGGCGAAAAACCGAAAAGGTGCATGGAACCAGAAACGAGTACCGTTTGGTAGAACAAGAAAACTTTTTGTTGGTGGATGGTCTGCATGAGGCCATTATCCCGGAGGATGTATGGCAGGCAGCGCAGGTCAAGTTGGCTGCTCAAGCCAAACGGTATGAACACGTCAACAAAGGTAAAAACGAATGCACTCACCTGTTGTCCGGCATCGTAAAATGTCCCGTATGCGGTGTTGGAATGTACGGTAATAAGTGCGTGAAACGGAAAGCAGACGGCAGCAAATACAAGGATTTCTACTACTATGGCTGCAAACATCGTACTATGACTCGTGGACATAAATGTGATTATAAAAAGCAGGTCAATGAAGAATTGTTGAATGGTGCGGTTGCAGAAGTAATTACTAAGCTGGTCAGCAATCCAAAATTCGCAGCGATGATGCAGGAAAAGATCAATATGAAAGTGGATACTACTGCTATCGAACAGGAAATCGCAGCCCATGAAAAATTACTTCGTCAGAGTTATTCAACAAAATCAAGATTGATGGAAGAAATAGATTCCCTTGATCCAGACGATAAGCATTATATCAAGCGCAAGGCTGATCTTGATGATCGCCTTTACAAGATGTATGATAAGATAGAAGATGCGGAAAATCTACTGATTGCCGCCAGAGCAAAGAAAATGTCAATCGAAGCAGAAAAGCTTACCGGAGATAATATTTATAAAGTGTTAATCTACTTTGATAAGCTTTATTCCGTTATGAACGAGCAAGAAAAGCGACAAATTATGGAATCATTGATTTCTGAAATTCAGATTTACCCGGAGCGTCAGCCCAATGGACAGTGGTTGAAATCCATCAAGTTCAAGCTGCCTATCATTGAGGAAGACATGAATATCAGTTTGGACAATGATTCGCAAGCCGAGACAGTATGCTTATTGTCTAAATAGAGGGGAAATCAACCACAATCAAGGGCATGATTTTTAAGTGGCTGTGGAATGAACAGCCCTCTATCAAAGAAAGCGCAGCATCGGTAAACTTTGCCGAATAATAAAACAACAAAACACCTGCCGACAGGCAGGTGTTTTGTTGTGGATTAAAAATCATTCAGTTTCCCGCAGGCGTTCCACGATAGTCAATTTGGCAACGCTGTGGTAGATTCCTAACGGGACCAGAGAGCCCAGCAGGACAAACACCGGAAGCAAAAGGAAAATCGGCAGGATGGTGAAGCGGTAGGTGAAGAACCAGAAGAGATTTTCTACCGCGGAGCCGACCAGCGGTCCCATGAGCAGAGCAATCGCCAGCGAGAGCAGTGCGGCTCCGAGCGAGTAGCAAAGCCCTTCGTAGACCAGCATCTGCTTGAGCTGCCTGCCGGTCATGCCGACCGATTGCAGCATGGCAAATTCCCGCTTACGGGTCAGGATGCCGGTGAGGATGGCATTGAAGAAGTTGAGGATGCCCACCAGCCCGATGATGAAGCTCAAGGTGCCGCCCAGCATCAGGAACATCGAGCGGAAGCTTTCAAACTGTGCAACGTAGGTCGCCTTGCTTTCATAGTCGAACTGCGGGTTTTGATTTTCGGTGTAGTCGGCAAGGAAGCTTTCCATCGCGGCGTTTGCCTCGTCGGTGGTATCAAAGGCGTAGAGCATGACCGAATCGGTGCCCGAGTCGGTGCAGAAGGTCTGGGCATTGAGGATAAATTCATCTGAACCGTAGTAGCGGTAGGAAAGGGAAGAAGGAACACAGACCAGCGCACAGACGGTGTAATCGACATCCCGCCAGCGTTTGGCGCGGGAGGCATAGCCAGCGACCGTATCCAGATTGGTCCCCTCGGGGAAAACCTCTCCGGTGAGCGGATTATAGTATTCCCATTCCTCCACATAGCGGATGGTGACGGTGTCGCCCAGCTTTGCCCAGTGGGAGTCGGGGCGTGGTTCGCCGTAATCATCATCGGAGTAGACAGCGGCAATCGAGCGGCTGCCGTCGGTGTACAGCGGCGAGAGGTCGCCATCGAGCAGGCGCAGGCGGTCCAATGCAAACGGCTCCATGCCGTACAGCTGAGCATCCTCGGCAATCAGACCCTCCTGATTTTTTTCCTCAAATTTAATCGCGCGGTCCATCTCCTCCCGGCTCATCCACATACCGTGCAGGGTGCGGTAGTAGTCCTCGGTGATGAATTCCTGTGAAGAAAAGGTTCTGCCGTACACTCTGCCGCCTTCGGTGATGCCGCCCTGTGCTTCTACCTCGTCGATGACCGACTCCGGCAGCAGGGTGTCGCCGCCAAAGAGAGCGCCGGTCTGAAAATATCTGGCATCCGCCAGAACGAAATCGCTGGTGACAAAGTTGGCAAGATATTTGTCCATGTCAAAGCCATTGGTAAAGGTGACAGTGAGGTTGAGCAGGACGACAGCCAGCGACAGGGAGAGAACGGTGACCACCGTTTTGGTGCGGTTGCGTCCCAGGTTAGATTTTGCCATTGAGAAGAGCGAAAGGTTTTTTACAGAACGTTTTTTCTTGCGCTTGATGTTGCTGCCCTCGGTGTAGCGGACGGCTTCCACCGGTGAAACCTTGGCGGCTATCTTTCCGGGACGGTAGCAGGAAAGCAGCACGGTGAAGAGGGAAAACAGCGAAGAAACGATGAAGATGGCAGGGTTGAGGGAAACCAGGCTGACGATGCCATCCAGACGGGAGATGATGACCGGTGTGAGCGCGCCGCCGACAAACCAGCCGCCCACCAGACCGAGCGGGATGCCCAGCAGGCTGAGCAGCAGCGCCTGTAGACGGATCATGCGGGAAATCTGGGAAGGGGTGGTGCCGATGGTCTTGAGCAGACCGTAGAAGCGGATGTCGTTTGCCACCGAAATCTGAAAGACGTTGTAGATAATCAGATAACCGGTGAAGACAATCAGCAGCAGCATGGCAGCAATGGCAAGGATGGTGCCGGGGTCGATGTTTTCTGCCAGCTGAGAGGCGCTGTATCCCCAGTTGACACCAGTGCGGATGTAGTTGTCTCCGTCAGCAGGGCTTTCATCCTGATAGCCGAAGTTGGCAAGCACCTGCTTCATATTCTGATCGATATTCAGAGAGTTTTTGAACATGACGTCCAGGTTCCAGCTGCCGGTCATTCCGTCTTTGGCTTGACCCGGGATGAGACCGACCTCATCATAGATTTGCTGGGCACGGCTGAGCGGGATGAGGATGTGGTTTGCTACCACTGCCTCGTCATATTCCCACCAGCCGCACAGGGTGAAGGTCTGGGTGGTCGTATGACCGTCCACCGGAAAGGTGACGGTAAACTGTGCGCCAAGCTCAGGTTCTACCCCCAGCAGCTCCAGCACGCGGGTGTCGGTGGCAGCCTGGTTGGTTCCCTCCTGCGGCAGAGCGCCTTCGATGGGGTCGCAGTACATCCAGTGTGCCTGCGTAGCGTCCGAGTAACCGACCTCCACATGGGATTTGTTGAAGGGGATGTCGTCGGGCATTCCGACAAAGCGGCGCAATCCCCATTCCTGAATGAGCGGGTCGGTCTTGATCTGGTCAAACTGCTCCTCAGTCAGATATTTAAAGCTGCCGTGGTTCCAGCCGCCGCACTGGTGGAAGTTGGACTGCTGAAAGCCGTCGTTGATGGAAAGGGCAATGGTGAACAGCGAGGTGAACAGCAGGGTGGTCAAAGCGATGGCAAATACCGCGATGAGGTTCCTGCTTTTGGATGCTTTGAGCTGCCGAAAGCTGAGCGTTCGGATGCAGCGTCTGTTTTTTACCTTCATAATACACCCTCCTTATCGGCGCTCGACAATCTTGCCGTCCTCGATGCGGATGATGCGGTCGGCAAGCTGGGCAATCTCCTCGTTGTGGGTGATCATCACAATCGTTTGACCGTACTTCTGGCTGGTCACCTTGAGCAGACCCAGCACGTCCTGACTGGTTTTGGAGTCGAGGTTTCCGGTCGGCTCGTCGGCAAGGATGATGGCAGGCTTGGAAGCGAGCGCACGCGCGATGGCAACCCGCTGCTGCTGACCGCCGGAGAGGTTGTTGGGCAGATTTTCCAGCTTGCGCTCCAGACCCAGCGTTTCGATGATGCTGTCGATGTAGGAGGCATCGGGTGTCTTGCCGTCCAGCTGCACCGGCAGGACGATGTTTTCATAGACATTCAGAACCGGCACCAGGTTGTAATTTTGAAAGACGAAGCCAATCTTTCTGCGGCGGAAGATGGTCAGCTCCTCATCCTTGAGGGAGAAGATTTCCTTGCCATCCACCTCGACACTGCCGCCGGTCGGGCGGTCCAGTCCACCGAGCATATGCAGCAGGGTGGATTTACCGGAGCCGGAGGTGCCGACGATGGCAACAAACTCTCCCTTCTCCACCGAGAAGTTGACGCCGTCCAGCGCGTGGACCTCATTTTCGCCGGAGCCGTAAATTTTTGTCAGGTTGCTTGCCTGTAAAATTTTCATACCAAATACCTCCATAAAAAAATCTGTATGTAAAGATAACGTTGATCCTTGCACACAGATTATCGCATATCAATCTTTCCACAATCTTTCCAGAAGTCAAAAGAATCTTACAGTTTTATAAGATTTGGGCAGAGCGCGGCAGAAAAACGGAAAAGGTGGAGCCAATGCCCACTTCGGAGCGCAGCTTGATATAGCCGCCCTGGTCGCTGATGATTTTTCTTGCTAGGTACAGTCCGATGCCGACCCCTTCCTCTTCGCACACCGCCTGGGAGCGATAGAAGCGGGAGAAGATTTTGGGCTGCTCGGCTTCTGCAATGCCGATGCCGGTGTCGGTCACGTCCACGCGGGCAAACAGCTCGTACAGCTGCACACCGACGCAGATGCTGCCCGATTCGGTGTACTTGATGGCATTGTCCACCAGGTTACCCAGCGCCTCGGCAGTCCATTTTCCATCAAAATCGGCGGTAGCGGCGGTGGGAAGAACGGTGAGGGTCAAGCCTTTTTCGCCGGCTTTGCGGGTGTACTGGGCAGCGATTTCATCCAGCAATGGCTGGAGCGGCTGTGGGTGTGGCGAAAGGGTCAGGATGCCGTTTTCCAAACGGGAGAGCTTGACCAGCGAGTCAATGAGAAATCGCAGCTTTTCGCTCTGCTGGCGGATGGCTTCCACATTGGAGCGCATCTGCGGGGGCAGCTCTTCCTCCGACAACAGCTCGCTGTACAGCATCAGGTTGGCGATGGGCGTTTTGGTCTGGTGGGAGATGTCGGAAATCATTTGCTTAATCTTGTCCTTTTCGACCGTCACATTTTGTGCGGAGAGGGTACAGGAGGAAAGGTAATCGGAAAACTTGGTTTCCAGCGCAGAAAGGCGGCTTTCATCAAAGTGGCTTTCGGCGTAGCTTCCTTCCAATGCGGCATCGAGCATCTGTTCGATGGTGTCCATCGTTTTTTTGGTGCGGCGGCGGTCGACGAGGACAATCAGCAGAGCAAGCAAAATCATACCGACCGCCAGCAGAAGCAGGAGCTTATTGTCCATTCTTTTTCCTCCAGCAGTAGCCGATGCCGTAGACGGTTTGGATAAAATCGTGTGCGCCCAGTTTGTCGCGCAGCCGTTTAACGGTGACCGAGAGGGCGTTTTCATCGACATATTCTGCACCGTCGGTCCAGATGCGGTCGATCAAACGGCTGCGGCTCAGGGTGGTTCCCTGGTTTTCCACCAGCAGGCGCAGCAGCTTCTGCTCGGTTTTGCTCAGTTCCACAGCGGTGCCATCGGTCCAAAATTGCATCCGTTCAAAGTCAAAGACAAATCCATAGTCCCGAAAGATGCTGTCGGCTCGGCTGTTCTTTTTGCGCAGCTGGGTATTGACCCGCGCACGCAGAACAGACAGGGAAAAGGGCTTGGTGATGTAATCGTCTGCACCCTGCTCTAGTCCGTTTACGATGTCCATGTCAGTGTCGTTGGCGGTCAGCAGGATGACCGGGCGCAGCGGGGAGGAGGTCTTTATTTCCTTTAAAAAGTCCAGACCGCTGCCGTCCGGCAGATTGATGTCCAGCAGCACCAGTGAAGGGTCGCTGCACAGCAGTTGTTCTCGTGCAGTTTTTAAGTTAGGGCAAGGAATCAGCTGACGCTCTTCCTGCTTGAGCGCACGGCACAGTCCCTGATTCAAACTGAAATCGTCCTCTATAATCAAAATCTGTTCCATGATAGTTCTCCAATCCTTCGATGAGCTTTCCTCTGCATTATATTCCATTTATAACAGAATAGCAACCATTGGAGGATGGCTCTTTCAGACACAAAAAAGCCCTGCCGGATGGCAGGGCTTTTACGGTTACAAAACGGTTTGTCTAAATCCGATTAGCAGTTGCAATCTCTGTTAGCAGAACCCTTCAGGGAGGTGGAGCTGCCTCTGTTAGCAGAACCTTTCAGGGAAGAACCGTTGTTTCTGCTAGCGGAACCTTTCAGAGAGGTGGAGTTGCTTCTGCTTGCAGAGCCTTTCAGAGAGGTGGAGTTGTTTCTGCTTGCAGAACCTTTCAGAGAAGAAGAGTTGTCTCTGCTAGCGGAACCTTTCAGGGAAGAAGAGTTGCCTCTGCTGACAGCGTCTTTCAGGCAAGAACCTGCGCTTGCACTTACAGATGCACTGACGGTCAGCATTGCTGCTACTGCCAGGGAAAGTACTTTTTTGTTCATAATATTCTCGCTCCTTTTTTAGTCTGAAAACCCGCTGACTCTCCTAACGAAACCAGCCGGGATATTCAAAATGGTAAAAATGGGACAGATTTACAAAATCTCCATTATATACGGTTTTATTTTAGCACAGCCACACGGCAAAATCAACCGGATTTGGCAGTTGTCACACATTTTCCGGCAACTTTTTACGGCGAATCAACCGTTAGTCAGTAACAACATAGCAGCCGAGATGCTTTGTGTGCAGCAAATAGCCATTTAGGCGCTCTCCATCCTTGCCGATGGTGTATCCTGTGGTATAGTCGGCTTCTACCAAAACCAGTTGTCCGTCCTCATCCAGTTCATACAGCTGCTGGTCTTCATCTGCCTGCAAAAACAGTGTTGCGGTGCGCAGAAGTTCCTGCTCGGCGGTATCAAAGCGATAAAAACAGTCTGCCTCTTGTCCGGTTTGTTCATAGACCAGCTGAGCAAGCTGACGGTCGTAGTCGGTGTTCAGTGAAAGGTAGATGTTTTCCTCCTGCTGCATCGGAAGCGTCAAAAAAACCTTGTCTTGAAAATCAAATACAGCATTGGCCGACGCGGCTGTTGCAGCTACGCTTGCAGTGCAGACCATCAGAGCTGCTGCGGTTGCTGCTATCCATCGTTTCATCGGAATTCCTCCTTATCGTCCCATTGGTATTTTTACACTTCCCGTAAATATCTTCATTATATACCCATCCAAAGTAAAAAGCAAGAAACACCCGCTTGGAAATCTTTGTCTTTTCAAAAATTACCGTACCTTACAAATCTGTAAAAGATTTTTTGGTAGTGTTGCAAAAAAAACTTTGACGTGCTACAATGAAAAAAAGAAGGAGATTTCTGCGCGGATAGGGATTGTATCGGCTGCCGAGGCTTCGTCTTTTGTGTGAAACAAATCCGAATCAAAAGGAATGATCGACATGAAAATCGAAACAAAGTGCCTGCATGAGGGCTATACACCCGCCAACGGAGAGCCGCTGACTCTGCCGATTTATCAGAGCACTACCTATAAATATGAGTCCACTGCGCAGGTCGCAAAGCTGTTTGACCTGACTGACGATGGACATATGTATTCCCGCATTTCCAACCCGACCGTAGCGGCAGTGGAGGAAAAGATTGCTGCGCTGGAGGGCGGCGTGGGTGCGCTGTGCACCACCTCGGGACAGGCAGCCACCCTGATTTGTATTTTGAACATCCTGCGTGCCGGCGACCACATCCTGTGTGCTTCCACCATCTACGGCGGCACCATCAATCTGTTTGCCGTGACCCTCAAGCGTTTTGGTATCGAGGTTTCCTTTGTGGATGCCGATGCCGACGAGCAGACACTGTGCAGCCAGATTCAGCCGAATACCAAAGCGGTTTTTGCCGAAACGATTGCCAATCCTGCCATCGCAGTGCTGGACATCGAAAAGATGGCAAGGGTTGCTCATTCGCGCGGTATCCCGCTGATTGTTGACAACACCTTTGCCACTCCGGTCCTCTGCCGTCCTTTTGAGTATGGAGCGGACATCGTGGTCCATTCCACCACCAAATATATGGACGGTCACGCCACCCAGCTGGGCGGTGTCATTGTGGACAGCGGCAATTTTGACTGGACCAATGGAAACTTCCCCGAATTTACCGAGCCGGACCAGTCTTATCACGGTGTGGTGTATACCCGCGATTTTGGTCGGGCTGCCTATATCACCAAGGCGCGCGTGCAGCTGATGCGCGACCTGGGCTGTTACCCTTCTGCGCAGGCTGCCTTTTTGCTCAATCATGGGCTGGAAACGCTGCACCTGCGGATGGAGCGCCACTGTCAGAATGCCGATCAGGTCGCTCGCTTTTTGCAGCAGCACAGCAAGGTGGAATCGGTCAACTACCCGACGCTGGCAGAGAATCCATATCATCAGCTGGCACAGAAGTATCTGCCGAACGGATGCAGCGGCGTCATCTCCTTCTCGCTGACAGGCGGCAGGGAGGCGGCTGTGCGCTTTATCGACAGCCTGAAGCTGGCTTCGCTGGTGGTTCATGTTGCCGATGTCCGCACCCTGGTGCTGCACCCGGCAAGCTCGACCCACCGTCAGCTGACCGATGAGCAGCTGGTGGCTGCCGGCATCCATCCCGGCATGATCCGTCTGTCGGTCGGCATTGAACACGTCGATGACATCATCGAGGATTTGAAACAGGCTTTGGAACAAGCTTGATCCCCCTTCTTTGATGTTCATAATAAACAAAAATTATGGGAGGTATTTGCCATGAAAAAACTGCTTACCCTTGCTCTGGCTGCTTCTATGATTCTTGCCATGAGCGTCAACGCTTTTGCACTGGGAAACTATGTGCTTTCCACCGATGAGGTCGGCACCGAAGAGGAAGAGCCGATTGCAGATGAACCGGAGCTGCCTGCCGAACCAACCGGCTGGGCGGAGCAGAAGGTCAACCCGGACACCGGCGCCGAGGATTTCGTTGGAGTGGCTGCTGCTGCCGCTGCTGCTGCCGGCATCGGATTGGTAGCACTGAAAAAGAGATAAGCTTTTCTGTATGCACCCGCGTCCTGTTTTTAGGACGCGGGATTTTTTTGATTGCGGCAGCTTTTTGGCAAAGGATAGGAGCCAAAACCCTTTGTTTTGCATAGGATGGAGCAGACCGATTCCGAAGAAAGGAGAGGAAAACGATGGAAGTTTTGGTTCAATGGGTTCTGATGCTGCTGGCAATCCTGGGTCTGGTTCAGCTGGGGGAGATGATCTGCCTTTGGTCGCGTCGCCCGAAAAAAAGACCTGCCAGCTTTTCGGTGCTGCCTGTGTCCGGCAGATTGAACGACCCGCAGACAGTTTTGGATTATTTTGAGCAGGTGGCTGCCTGGAGCCCGGAAAGCTGCCTTGCCTTTGTCATCGACTGCGGGCTGGATGAGGAGAGCGCAGCGTTGTGCCGCGGAGCGTGTGCGCAGCACCGACGGCTGCATTTTTGCACCCAGCAGGAGTTTGCGCGTATTTGCAAAGAGACACAGGATGGAGTATACTAGAAAGCAAACAAAAGGTCTGTGAAAAACGCCGCCTGTCTATAAGTAAAGGTGGTGGAAGGAAAAGGGAGAGGTATGCAGAAGGAAAATCTGGTGGAACTGTCCGGCACTGTGGAAACGGTGGTCTATAAAAATGAAGAGAGCGGATTTGCGGTCCTGGAGTTGGACCACGACGGCGAGCTGGTCACTGTGGTCGGCGAGCTGACTTCGGTGGGAGAAGGGGAGATGCTGACCTTGCACGGCAGCTTTCGCACCCATCCCAACTATGGCACCCAGTTTAAAGCAGTGGTAGCCCAACAGCGGCTGCCTGCCAGTGCGAGCGCGATTTTGCGTTACCTGTCCTCGGGAGCCATCAAGGGCATCGGTCCGGTGCTGGCCTCCCGCATGGTGGCGCAGTTTGGCAACGACACTTTACAGGTTTTGGAGCATGAGCCGGAGCGCTTGCGGGAGGTCAAGGGTATCACCGAGGCAAAATGTGAAAAGCTGCGCACCGAGCTGAGCCGGATGTTTGGGATGCGGGCGGTCATGCTGTTTTTGTCCCAGTTTGGGGTCAGCTCCTCCACCTCGGTCGCCATCTGGAAACGCTGGGGGACCCTGTCGCAGAAGATGATAGAGGAAAATCCTTATTTGCTGTGCTGCGACGAGATTGGGATGGATTTTGACAGCTGCGAGATGATTGCCCGCAAGCTGAATATCCCGCCGGACAGCAGCTACCGCATTGAGGCTGCCCTGCAATTCGTGCTGCGGCACAATCTCTACAACGGACATACCTGCCTGCCGGTCGACAAGCTGCTGCCCACCGCCGAGCGTCTGCTCGACCAGAGCTGCATCATGGTGGAAAAAGGGCTGGAGGAGCTGCTGCGCCGCCGGGAGGTTTTGGTGGTGGATGTCAACGGCAGGGACTACTGCTACCTTTCCGAATATCTGGAGGCAGAGCGATTTATTGCCTCACGGGTGCGGTTTTTGCTGGCTGCCGGCGCAGACCCGATCCCGCAAGCCGAGCAGAAGCTGGAGCAGCTGGAACAGTCGGGCGGTATTCAGTATGCCGCTTTACAGCGGGAAGCAATCTTGCAGGCGCTGACCTACCGGCTGTTCATCCTGACCGGCGGTCCCGGTACCGGAAAGACCACCACCATCAACGCCATCATCGACCTGCTGGAGGAGGCAGGGTTGAAGGTCAGTCTGTGTGCGCCGACCGGACGAGCTGCCAAGCGGATGTCCGAAGTGACCGGCAGGGAGGCAAAGACCATCCACCGGCTGTTGGAGGTGGATTTTGCCAACCCGACCTCGCTGCAATTTAAGCGAAACGAAAAGAACCCGCTGACTGCCGATGCGGTCATCGTGGACGAAACTTCGATGGTGGACATCCCGTTGATGCGCTCGCTGATTTGTGCGCTGAAGATGAACTGCCGTTTGATTCTGGTGGGCGACAGCGACCAGCTGCCGTCGGTCGGTCCGGGCAATGTGCTGCGAGACCTGATTCAATCGGAAAAGGTGCCGCAGGTGCGTCTGACCGAAATCTTCCGGCAGGCGCAGAAGAGCCTGATTGTTACCAACGCCCACGCCATCGTCAGCGGACAGATGCCGGACCTCAAGCGGCACGACAGCGACTTTTTCTTCCTGCGGCGGGAAAGTCCCAATCAGGTGCGTTCGACCGTCATCGACCTGGTGGCTGCCCGTCTGCCCAAAAGCTACGGGTATTCCCCTACGGCGGACATTCAGGTGATTGTGCCAACCCGCGTGGGAGCAGTGGGCGCAAACGCCCTCAACCAGAGTTTGCAGGAGGCGCTCAATCCACCGTCTCCCGAGAAGGCGCAGTTTGAAAACAACGGTCGCACCTTTCGGGTGGGGGACAAGGTGATGCAGATTAAAAACAACTACGACATCCTCTGGCAGAAGGAGAACGGCGAGGAGGGGATGGGTGTCTACAACGGGGACATCGGCTTTATTGAGACGATCGACCGACCCTCCAAAACGATGCAGGTGCGCTTTGACGACCGGTTGGCGGAGTACCTGTTCGAGATGGCTCCCGAGCTGGAGCTTGCCTACGCCATCACCGTTCACAAGAGTCAGGGCAGCGAGTTTGATGCGGTGGTCATGCCCATCACCGGCAGCAAGAGCAAGATGCACTACCGCAACCTGCTGTATACCGCAGTCACCCGCGCCAAGGAGCGGCTGATTATTCTCGGTCAGCCGCGCGCCATCGAGGAGATGGTTGCAAACGACCGCAAGACGGTGCGCTACACCAACCTCAAGGAGATGCTGCTCGAGCAGGTGAGCGAATAATTTGCAGCTTAAAGGTGCAAAGCTATTGCAAAGCGGTGGTTGTTTCCTATATAATATAAATCGCAAATCATCAACCGGAAAGGGCTGCGTTTTTTGCCCGCAGCCTCGACGATAAAAGACTCAAATTATAAAAGAAAAGGATGGTGCCGTGTGGACGTAGGAATTGATTTGGGAACTGCCACGGTCATCGTATACATCGGCGGTGAAGGGGTCGTACTGAGCGAGCCTTCGGTTATCGCTGTCAACTTAAAGACCGATTCGGTCATCAGCGTCGGTCAGGAAGCGTATGAGATGATCGGCAAAACACCTTCTCACATCCAGGCAATTCGCCCGCTTTCCAAGGGCGTGGTCTGCAATTACAAAATGACCGAAGAGATGGTCAAACACTTTATCAAAAAAATCTGTAAGGACAGCCTGATCAAGCCGCGCATTGCCATGTGCGTTCCGTCGGGCATCACCAATGTGGAATCGAACGCGGTCATCGACGTTGCCATCGCATCGGGTGCCCGCAAGGTCTATCTGATCGAGGAGCCGGTTGCCGCTGCTATCGGCGCACAGATCGACATTGAAAAGCCAAATGGCAACCTGATTGTGGACATCGGCGGCGGCACCACCGACATTGCCGTCCTTTCCTTAAACGGCATCGTCAACAAAAAGTCAATCAAAATTGCAGGTGACACCATCAACGATGCCATCGTCCGCTATGTCCGCAACAGCCACGGCGTGCTCATCGGCGAAAAGATGGCGGATCAGATCAAACGCCAGGTCGCCAGCGTCTGCTGGGAGGAGGGCGAGGACATCAGCGCACCGGTCAAGGGAAGAAATCTGACCACCGGTCTGCCCTGCAACATTGAAATCAGCCGCTCGATGCTGTACGACTGCGTTATCAAAGAGGTGGAGCAGATCATCACTGCGGTCAAGGAGGTCATCGAAAGGACCCCGCCGGAGTTGGTCGGCGACATCCACACCAACGGCATCACCCTGACCGGCGGCGGCAGCCTGCTGCACGGCATCGCGCCGCTGCTGGAAAAGCACACCCGCATCCACACCGTCATCGCAGAGGACCCGGTCAACTGCGTCGCCATCGGCACGGGAAAATCCTTCCAGTATCTGGACAAACTGGTGGACGGATTTGTCATCCCGTCGATGCAGAGGGTGTAGCTATGCCGGATTTTCACTATACGATGGAGCAGTTGGCTCCCGACCTTTCTGTGTGCATCACCCGAGACCACCGCTTTGGCACCGATGCCTTTTTGCTGTCCGATTTTGCAGCGGTGCGCCGCAAGGACCTTGCCTGCGACCTGGGCACCGGCTGCGGCATCATCCCGCTGCTGTGGTTCCGCGACCGGCAGCAGGGACCGAAGATGGCATATGGGGTGGACATTCAGCCGCTGGCTGTTGAGCAGCTGCGCTTTACCATCGAGCAATCGGATTTAGGGCAGCGGATGCAGGCGGTGCAGGCGGATTTGTCCGACCTTGCTGCCTTAAAGGAAAAGCTGCCCTTTGGCAGCTTTGACCTGGTCACCTGCAACCCGCCCTACAAAAAGGCGGAGCATGGCATTTTAAGCAGCAGCGACAGCGACATCATCGCCCGGCATGAAACGATGTGCTCCATCGACGACGTGTGCGCCGCCGCAGCAAAGCTGCTGCAATTTGGCGGACGGCTGTGCATCTGCCAGCGACCGGAGCGGCTGCTGGATGTGCTGGAGGCAATGCGCCGCCATAAGATCGAGCCAAAGCGGGTGCGATTTGTGCAAAAGCGCGGGGACACCGCTCCCTGGCTGTTTTTGGCGGAGGGACGCAAGGGCGGCAACCGCTTTTTGAAGGTGGAAGCGCCGCTGCTGATTCAGGACGAGCAGGGCGATTTTTCGCCGGAGCTGCGCCGCATCTACCGTCAGCCGCAGCCGAAAGAATAGGAAATGAGGGAACATTTTGTCAGCTACACTGTATGTGGTGGGTACGCCCATCGGCAACCTGGAGGACATGAGCGTGCGCGCGGTGCGCACCTTGCAGCAGGTGGATTTTATCGCTGCGGAGGATACCCGGGTCAGCCTCAAGCTGCTCAACCACTTTGAAATTAAAAAAACGATGGTCAGCTACCACGAGCACAACGCCCGCGAGGTGGGACCGCAGATTATCAGGCGGCTGCAAAACGGCGAAAGCTGTGCCATCGTGACCGACGCCGGTATGCCCTGTATCTCCGACCCGGGAGAGGACCTGGTGCGGCTGTGCGCCGAGAACGGCATCGACACCAAGGTCATCCCAGGACCGAGCGCGGCGGTCAGCGCCCTTGCCCTGTCGGGTCTGGACACCGGCAAGTTTGTATTCGAGGGATTTTTACAGCCGCAGGCAAACGCGCGCAGAGAGCGGCTGGAGGAATTAAAGCTCGAGCGGCGCACCATCATCTTCTACGAAGCGCCGCACAAGCTGTGCGACACACTGAATGCGATGTATCAGGTGCTGGGCGAGCGCAAAATCACCCTGGCGCGGGAGCTGACCAAGGTGTACGAGGAGGTCATCCGCACCACCCTGTCACAGGCGGTGGAGCTGTACACCCAGCGAGAGCCGCGCGGCGAGTTTGTGCTGGTGGTGCAGGGTGCCAAGGAGGAGCAGAAGCTTGATTTTGCGCAGGCGCTTGCGCTGGTGCAGGCGCTGGTGGAGCGCGGGGAGCCGCTTTCCAAGGCTGCCAAGGATGTTGCACGGCAGACCGGCTTTAAAAAAGGGGAGCTGTACAGCGGGTTTTTGGAGATGCCTCAATAATCTTTTTGCGGGGAGGAATCCCCGCATTTTCTTTTTACATGGTTTTGCGGGGAGGTTTCCCCACACCCCTCTTTTTACATGGGGAGGTATCCCCATACCCCTCTTTTTACATGGGGAGGTATCCCCATACCCCTCTTTTGCGGGGTTACGCACCCCGCTCCTGCGGCTACTTTTATGAAACGATAAAAGTAACCAAAAGCGTTT
>OIWQ01000389.1_pt1 | contig 57660 bp, 76 predicted proteins | sample 1587571 | NCBI WGS metagenome assembly OIWQ01 (sample SAMEA3888910, study PRJEB22519) | human gut metagenome | biome: human gut; feature: human-associated habitat; material: faeces | place: Denmark | collected 2010
AACGATGCGACCCAGTAGTTGATTCTGCTGGGTATTTTTATATTAGCCTATTGATGCTGACGCTATTTTATATACAAGCGATTTCTCGCTGGTATAGCAGTTTGACTTTTGATTGCCTGTCTGATATAATGTTCAGGCAATTTCATTTTTCTTGATACGGATGACCACATCACATACGGTCTGACCAACCCTTTATATACCCAATGAACGGTTTGATGACTTGACCTAATACTTGGGTCGTTAAAGTGATAATAACCGTACTTATCCGGTTTTTATCTTGTGAGCAACAAGGCTGACAAGGACAGATAAGTAGAAAGAAGGAGTCGCAGATGTTTATCTGCTTTGGCATTCCTGATGATCTAGTACATGATGTGGTCATCACGACGCTGAAATACGTCGTACCGGCGATACTTTTTTATTTCGCCAGCCGCAATTCAAGAAAGTAGGAATTGCATCGCCGTCGGTCTGTCCGGCGGCTTTTTATATACAGGCGATTACTCGCCGGTACACCATTGATTTGCAAATATCACCATTTTATGGTATAATAAGTCCAACTACTGAAAAGTCATATCGGAGGCATCCGATGTGCATATCAACAATACGGTTGGTATGTACTGCAACCCAAAGGGGTTGAAAACTATGAACATCATAGTTAAGTTGCTAGACTTCGGTATAGCTGGACTTATTACCATTGCAATTTTGGTGATTGCCAGTATCTTTATTGTATGTGTGGTGCTACGGCATCCACATGATACGATTGAAGTCAGGTTCTTTAAAATCCTGTACATCAAAAGGTCTAGCCGATAGCCAGTAGTCGTTGTGGGTAAGTCCTGTCTTACCCACAACCATCTATCGACCGTCTATGCTCTCAGCTTTTGCTGGGAGTTTCTTTATTTAGTTACACTTGCTCCAGCCACATTCTGTACACTGGACACATCCACCAGCACGAATGACATTTGCACCACAATCAGGGCAATTTACAATCATGCTAGTATCTTCAACCTGAGTTGTTTCAGGTTTTGTATTGGTTTTCGGAAACTCGTTTCCTTTTACTTCCTTATAGAAATCTAACAAGGTTCTTGCCAGAATGTCAGAACAGGAGATTCCATCTAACTTCTCTCCCCTACCCATGACTTTGATACAGGCTGGACAGGTGATACCTTTGAGCTGATCGACAATCTCTTCTACCTTTACACCAGCTCTTAATCCGGTGGAAATCATACGGTTAACTGCGTTGATATTGGCTTGACAAATACCGCCCTTTGAGGTATTGATGAATGTTTCAAGCACATTCCCATTATCATCGTGGTTTACTGTAATATACAATGTGCCACAAGCACATTTCTTGCAATAAGTCTTTCCAGATGTAACACCAATCGTTTTTCTGGAGGTTGGCACAATGCTGTCATACTGTCTCTCATCATGCTTGTCCTCTTTTGGAGCAGAGGTTGTGAGAATACCAGCTCTTTCGCAGCCATCTCTAAAAATGGTGATACCTTTTAGGTTTTTCTCCCAAGCATACAAATATAGATTTTCGACATCTTCAACTGTTGCTTTATTTGGGAGATTTACAGTAGATGAGATGGAGGCATCAATATGGTGTTGCCATGCAGATTGCATATCAATTCTCGCCTTATAATCCAAATCTCCAGCCGTTACAAACCAGTTTGGAAGGTCTGCATCATCCTGAATCTCATGTTCTTTCATGTATTGGTCTACAATCGGAGTGTAAACTTTATAGTATACATCTGAGCCATGCAGTGATTCTGTCTTGCGTGTGTAGTAGTTTGCAAAAATAGGTTCAATCCCACCAGATACTCCCAACATAGTAGAGAGTGTACCTGTTGGTGCAATCGTCAAGATTTGAGAATTGGCAAGACCATACTCTTTCACCAGCGAATCAATTTCAGGTTCAGAATGTACCCTATAAAATAGACTATTCATGACTTCAGCCTGGTTAAATTTAGGATATACACCCTGTTCTTTTGCTACCATGGCAGAAGCATATAATGCGTAGGTTGCCATTGAATAACCAATTCTATCACACATCTCAACAGCTTCTTTTGAGCCATATGGGATTTCCATTTTAATCAGTGCATCTGCAAGACCAAAAATACCAAGACCAATTTGTCTCCAATCATTTACACTTTCCTGCTGTTCTGTCAATGGGTGTAATGGCATTCCTTCCATCAACACCTGATTGAGAGCTTTGACTGAAATCTGAACAGTGTCAAAGAAGTCATTAAAGTCAAAGCGTTTGTTTTTTACAAATTCTGCAAGGTTTACGCTACCCAAGAGGCAACTTCCCCCTGCCGGGAGCGGTTCTTCTGCCCTAGTGAACCGCAGACTATTAGACTATATCTTCACCTTCAACATTACTTGTTAAGGGGTTTGCACTTTCTAAATGTTGTTGGAGTTCCCACATCTTATCACTCATCCACGGTGGTTGAACCTGGTACATGAGATTAACTTTGTATTTCATTGAATCAACAAGATATGGATAAATCAAGAAAATAAATGTTTCGTAAGACTTTTGACAAACTCGAATCCTATAACGATTTCCACGTTTATTTAAAGAGGTAGCAACCCCAAAACTCAATAAAGCATTTTGCAGTCTATTGATGGATTCCATATCATATCTATCTGTACAAAAATCAATTCGTCTTGATGTAATAAAACCTTTAGTAATACCTACATGACAGATATATCCATCTGACATATACCAATTAGCAATACCAGCAGGAGTTAGCCATCGAGCTGCATCCCTTGACACAATGCGATTTTTGTAATCGTCATAGAAATGGTGATACTTCTTTGCAAAATAAGGGTGTGATTTGATTTCTAGCGCCCAACTTTCCTTGTGATGACAACCACTACTGTCATGTTCAGGATAATATTTGATGTTAATTTTAAAATTGCTGCATGATTCAATATCTGTTTTAATCTTGTTGATAAAGTTCCTGTCAATACTTTTTATTTCAAAGCGGCGTTTTACTACACCACTGTCAATATATCCATCTCCAACAATGAGTCCTGTTAAATATCCTTTTAACTCTGAACTTTCCATACATTACACCTTTCTGTAACTTTGTATTATATCATTTAGCTTAGTCGTTGAACCTTCCCACCAAAATATGGGCTTGGCTGCTGATTAGTAATGCAACTTTCCAGCAATTCACAAACGATTATGTCACAGCATTTCTGCTATGCCCTGCACAGAAAGGTTACAGGGATTGACACCAGCATATTGAAATTCAGAGTTTGTATTAAGTAGATTATACTTCTCAATGGTATTCCAGAATAACATTCCTGGTTCACCAGTTCTCCAGTTCATTTCAGCAAATTTATGGAAGATTTCTCTTGCATCCACAACCTTCTTGATTGTTTCACCTGTGGCTTCTCTTGTAAAGGAAAGTTCAAACTTCTTTCCTTCTTTGACAGACTGCATAAATTCATCCGTGATGCGAACTGAGATATTTGCTTTTGTGACCTTATCCAGATCAGCCTTAACACCAATAAATTCTTCAAGGTCTGGATGAGTACAGGATAAGGAAAGCATCAATGCGCCTCTACGCCCAGCCTGACCAATCAATCCAGTTACCAGAGAGTATAAATCCATAAAAGATACTGCTCCGGTTGTGTTCTTTGCGGTGTTGTGTACCTTTGCACCTCTAGGAGCAAGGTTTGAAATATCAATGCCAACACCGCCACCATAACTAAATGTTCTTGCGAGTTTCTTTGCTGTATCGAAAATAGATTCAAGGTTATCTTGTGGCGGTTCAACAACATAGCAATTACTATAGGTGGTTCTTACACCCTGTTTGTCCAGTCCTCTGTTTGCAAGAATCCTTCCACCAAACAGGAACTTCTTTTCTTTGATAAGTTTCTTTACGTCCTCATCCCCAGCACTTACTCTATCAAGCCACTGGTCAAATGTCTCTCCATTGTACTGATACTTCTTCTTCCAAATGTCAATTCCCAGCTTATTATCTTCTCCTAGCCATTCTTCAATTCTCATTAAATCTCTCCTTCTTTGTTTACATACTCTTGCCATTCAGTGTGTTTTACCATTCGGTATAATTTATCAGTGGCAATCATCAGCTCTTGATTGACGATTACCTCATCTGCCTTTTGTTTAAATCCTTTAAACGCTTTTGCATCATGGATCATTCTAACCAATGCTTTTTTCAATCCATCTCTTTTGGTCAAGCGTTGGAATCTATCCCACAACGATGAATCAATATAGATTACCTTTACATCTTTAGTTCCTTTATAGTGTTCTTTGAAGAACTCAACACCGGCTGGATCAATGACATAAAACAGTGCATCATCGACCTGCTCTTGTGTAGCTGCATAGTGATAACCATTGAAGTATGTATAGGCAACTACATTCTGCAAACATTTAAACTGTTCTTCTGTAATAAAAATATGTCCCTTTTCATCAGGAGTTCTTTTCGGTCGAGTCGTATAAGACTCAACCGACGAACCCACATTCTTTAATCGGTTGACGATAGTGGTTTTACCAGAACCACTTTTGCCAACAATCAGAAAAATTGTGTTCATTGATTATCCTTCCTGTTATAAATGACTACCATAGATGGAAATGGTGCTGTACCTTTTGGTGTTCCATTCTCATCGGTAAACTTTAATCTTCCTTTTACAAACCTGATTTCTGCTTTGTGGTATATGTACTCATGAAAATATTTGGTATCGGTTCTTGCCGGTATCAGCATGACGATAGTAGTTCCCTTCTGAGCTTCCTCATACGCTTTCTTAACCCACAAGCCGATCTCTTTTCCGTAAGGAGGGTTGCAGTATACCGCTCCCCCATGTCCCAATTTTGAATCAAACCATCATCTTCTGGTGTAAAACACCGTTTACACTTGCTGTTCTGATGGGTGGCTGCTGCATCTAATACAAAATGAAACTCAGCATCCAATTCATCAAAGAATTGTTGCGGTGTACACCAATCTTGCTTCTCTGAACTAAACAATCCTTGATTTAACATCATTACGCCGCCTTATTATCGAGCAATGGAGCAATCATTCTTTGCTGTGCTTCTGTGTAGAATTTCCTATCAATCTCAAAGCCAAAGCTATGGCGATTGAGTTCAAAGGCGGCTCTTAATGTTGCACCACTGCCAGCAACAGGGTCGATTACCACATCTCCTTCATCGGTGAATACCTCAATGAGTTGTTTTAAAACTGCAATCGGCTTCTGTGTTGGATGAATTTTCGGCACATCTTTCCCATCTCTTTGCCAAGCGAACCAATCAAACACCATCTTACCGGTTCCTCTGATTGGCTTCCCTGTTTCTGGGTCAATCTGTCTGCCATTATTGAATTTAGGCAGCTTGTCTCGATATAGTACAACAGCAAACTCTGTTGCTCCCACAATTCTCATGTTGGCTTTCAGAACCTGTGCAGAATAATTCTTACAGAAGAATAGAGGATAGTAATGGTTGAATCCATATTGCTTTCCATACTGAACAACCGTTTGAATCTGTTCAAACGCACAGAATACAATCATTGCTGGTGCTTTGCCTTTCTCTTTTGGCTCTGGGATTAAAAGATGATTACAGAAGTGCATATACTCCGCAATCTTAAAATATCCATCGGAATTAAAGAAGGAAGATTTTGCCAGTTTGCTTTCACCATTCTTGTTGTCGCCATCTTTATACCACATCGGATTGCTGCCATAAGCATCTGCTCCAATATTATAGGGAATATCTGCAATCACAAGCTGTGCTTTGGGAATCCCATATCGTTTGTAGTTTTGAAAGTTATCTCGATACAGTTCTATCTTAGGCATTTAAACATCCTTTCTCGGATGTCCACAGCTATATGCTCCCTCTGGACAGTGACCATATGTACAAGGCGCACCAGCTTTTGCAAAGACATTCGGAGCAACATTTTTTACAAGCTGAAGCATTCTATCCGCAAGCTCTCTAATCTCCCACTGTGCTCTATTGCAGCATCTGTGGTGGAAGAAATTGAACAGCGACCTTGCGTTCATAGTGACAATCATCTTGGTACAGGTAGCATTCGGCAGGACATATCTTGCATCTTCAATGGCTTTCTTTTCTGCTGCTTTTGCATCAATACCCTGCTCTATATATCGTTTCTGCAAACCATCTGCTAATCTTTCATAAGTCTGCATACTATCGAACATTGCCTCTAAAAATACACCATGCAAATATTCATCTTCTGCAATCGCCGGTGGAGTTACATAGCCAAAATCATCATGTACATAGCGTTGACTCTGGACTGATTGGCTTGCAATTCTATGCCTAGTGATCTGCGCCAAGAGTGATCTGCTCACACCCTCAATGCCAAAGGTAAAGGTGATATGTTCAAATGGACTTTCATGTCCCATACTGGTTAGTTTTTTGATAAAGGCTTCTGTTTTCTCCGGTGTCATGTTGTCCAGCAGCGTTGCAATATCTGATTTGCTGTAGCAAAGTTTTGCTGCTGCGGCAACAATCTCTTCTGGGTTTGGTGTATAGGTTAACAATTCTACTTGCAATTTAACACATCCTTATATTCTTGTTGAAACAACTTTCTGAGCTGCAAAATATTCATCTGATTCTCTGGGTCTTTCTCATACAACTTTCTTACAAAGTCATAGAAGTAAATCATCTCAGGGTCATGCAGCATACTGGTATTCAAGAGCTTTCCATGCTTTTTAATGGATGGCAACATTCCTCTGAGCTTCTTCCATTTCAGATAGTATGGAGTTTTGAGTTTGACTCGATAGCCGTTTGCATCTTCCAGTACATACCCCTCATGGTCTAATGGCAGGTCAGTATTTTCGTTTTGAACATCCTCAACAAATTGAATCAACTCTCTTGCAGAAGTGATTGTAGTTGCAGGCACTTTGCAATTACATTCAATTTGCCAAGAAAGAAAATGTACTGCTGAATACTCTTCAAACTGTGATTCCATATTATTCTTTACAACATCCAGCAAATATAATCTTGGCTGCTCATAGTTAATGATGTGAGGATCAAACTCAGGGTCAATTACCTCAAACAGCAAGGTATAACCCTCTTTTACCTTCACAAGAGCCGCATCCTTATAGCATTTTTGTTTATAAAACAACTCTTTAAAATGTTCTGCATATTCACCACCAATCATGGACTTGGTGCAGAACAACAGGTCGTCATTCTCCTTATCATATGAAAGCAGCCCTAAGTAACCATTCTCTTTATAGTAGACTGTAATAGGATATTGCATGGTTGTGGTCAATGCAGCCAACGAGGTTTCGTCCCTCTCGCCAATATTAAAGAATTTATCATATCCTCTTGCCACTACTTCATCTGTATTGGTATTGAGATACAGTCCTCTTGCTTTCATTGTCTGAGTGTCCCAGATACCTTTACGAAATGCTTCTCTGGAGAAGTTAAAGGAAGATATGTCTCCAAATTTCTTTTCCTGAATATATCGGTTGCTTCTCATCTGCTCTGTCAGAGTAGCCTTTTCTTCTCCTTGCTGTTCAACTGCCTCTCTTGGCTGGTAGACTGTATTCTGATACTGTTCTGTATACCAACCGGTATGGTCTAAAATCGCAAGTCTTAAATGACCTCCAAATTCCACTTCATCCTCTAACAAAAAGAAGTTACCATTTTGTACCGGCAGATGGTATGGGTTACGGTGTCCACATACCTGATAAGTATTGGTTCCTTCAACATCCTTATTAAAGGTATCAATCACCTTTACAATGTCCTCATACTTACCTACACCGTTTGTCATCTCCTGGGTAGGTTGTTTTACCGAGATATAAGGGCTTGGTGTACCTCCATGAGATACCAAAACTGTTTTATCGTCGAAGGTATAGTATGCCATCTGCCCACATTTACGATAGATTTCATGTGCCATGTTGGGGAGAATACCGCTATTTAACAGTTCCTTTTGAGTGTGATATTTGAATACAGCAGACTCAATCGGCTCTTTTGTTCCATATTTCTTTAGCCATTTCTCATGATTGCCCTCTAACAGCAATACATTGGGGAGCTTATACCATTCTCTAAGCAGCTTTATAACCTCGGCATTTTCAATACCTCTATCAATGTAATCCCCACAAAAGATATAGAATGTATCAGGGTCAATCTCTGGGATAGCCTCTTTTAATACGGTTGCACATCCATGAATATCGCCTACATGAACAACTGCTTTATACTTGGACAAGTCGATGGGCTTAATTTGGATTGCATCCATAACACGCTGGGCAGTATCTTCTTTAGTAGTAAAGGGAATTACTGTAATTCTCTTTGGAATCTTCTGAGTTGCAAATCTGGCATACTGCCTTTCAATCACACATTCAGGAACTCTCTTATATTTAGGAAACCTTATACTATTCTGCTTTGACACCTGTTCTTTAGGGATACTGGTCATATCAATTAGAAACACACGATATTTATACTCAACCGCAAGATTGCGAAGCCTTGTCATATCTTCTGTCTTGGAGTTAGTGGAATCCACAACAGTAAACTCACCTTTCTCAAACCGAACCCTTAACATCTCAAACACTAAATCCCATACAGCAGCTTCATGTTTTGTCGTAATGCCCTGCTCTCCATTACAATGAGTCATTAAAGAACCTATCATCATACGGATATTATCTGGGCTGATGGTATATGGCTCCCAGCCCATACGCTCAATAAAGGTTGTTTTACCGCATCCTGGACAGCCTCTAAACAACACTAATGTTCTCATTATCTTTCACTTCCATATAGCTTATTTTCTGTATCTTTCCACCACGCATGAGGCTTGTCCAGACAGGTTGCAATCTCAATCCGTTCAGTGCGACCAGTACGCAGCAACTCTTGTTCTGTTGCCGGTCTAGTGACACACTCTCCACATTCACTCTCATATTTCTCACACATTCTCTGGATTTCATATCTGCCAAACTCTTTGCGCAGTCGTTCTCTACGATAATCTCTACTCAGTTATCCTCACTTCCTCCCTTTGTCGAAAGGAAGGATTTCTTTATTTCGTCAAGCTCTGTCTGATACTCAGCAAGTTTCTTAGAAAGATGTGTATTGGTCTTTTGTAGGTTTTGGTAATCATCCTTCATCTTTGCAACTTGTGCTTTTAAATCCAACACATCTTGTAGTTTGGTTTGGAACTCTGGAGTGAAAATATACTCCAGAGCCTGTTCCCTATCATTCTTCTGTATCAGGTTCATCAAATGGATCAATTTCTTCTTCCTCTCTATATGCTCCAGCACATTTTGGACAGCCATACCATGTTTCAAAATAATAGTCGCATCTCTGTTCTGTATACCGTACTGGATATTGAAATAGGTGATTGCAGTCTAAACATCGGAACATTATTCGTAGCTTACTTCCTTTCCATCTTCTCTTAGACAGACAAAGATAGGAAACTGCAAACTCTCTTTCTTGGTTTTCTTATCCTTTGAAACTTCCTTATATTTCACTTCAATCACTCGACCAATCAGACTGTTTCCTGCTTCCCAGAACACTTCCCTTTGCTCATCGGTCATACCAGAACCGACAGATACCTCATTGCCTTTATAGTCCACAACAAAGTTGCCAAGTGTTCCAGATAATCTTCCAGAACCTTCTTCCAGCCTGATAATCGGCAAGTCACAGGTGTAAAAGCGTTTTACCTTTAAAATACCATTATGGCGCTTGCATTTATATGGTACATCTCTGTTGACCATGCAGCCTTCCTTATCTTCATCCACCATTTTTTGCAGGCAAATTTCAATTTGAGAATGGTCTGTACCAGAATAGAGTCTATCCACAATCGAAATGTTCTGGAGATTCTGGTCTTTGATTCGCTTATCCCACTGATTCAAAACATTTAATCTCTGTCGATATGTAATAGCAGATTCTCCCATCTGCCAATCTGTAACATTTAGGCAATCGTAAATGGTGAAGTTAATTTCAGATTTTGTATCTGCATCAGAATTGATGATTCCAGTTCCAATTCTAAAATTCTCATTGTCTGGAATATGGTCAATATTCTTTCTTCGCAGTTCTCCATCCAGTACATAATGCTCTAGTCCAGCAGCTTTAATATCATCAATAATATGCTGTAATCCAGGGATTTCTTTTCCCTGTCTGCTAATGATTTTACCCTGATAGTAAGTACCTCTGACACCATTGAGCTTTTCGGAAATTGCAATCCACTCATTCTTTTGGAGCTTAGTATGCTCGATTGAAATAGCTCTTTGTACCTCCCATGTCGGAATGAAATCTTTACCGTACACAGAATTCAGGGTTTTGGCATCACAGCCAATTTTTAAGGTTTTGGTGATAACGGCGGTAAACAAATCTTTGTATTCTGGGTAACAATTCAGAACATATTGACAAACGGAAATATCATCATCAGAGCCAGTGTTATGTGCAGTAAGGTGGTCCATAAGGGCACAACAGGCAAGTTTAGCATTATAGACAAATCGATTAGTTGGTTTTACAGGTTTGTTGAGTTTTGCTTCACTGATACCAGTAACAATCAACGGAGAAAAGCAAAATCTTAAAATATCTTTCAACAGAATATTGTCTGCATTATCAGCAAGGATTTCCTTCTTCTTCTTTATGGATGATGTATTGGCAATCTGTTTGATAATCTGATAGGTCTGTTCCAATGTTATCGTTCCTTCCCTAATTCCAATGTATCCTTTAACAATCGTACATATGCTCTTAGTTTTCTATTATCGTTTGGCATCTGCTCACTGATGACCATTTGCAAGCAGTTTTCCAGCACCAACCCCACTTGTTTACCCTGCGGAATCCCAATGTCCATAATGTCATTTCCATTGATTGCAAGGTCTTTTCTGGTGATGATTTGCTTTGCCTGCTGCATCTCTCGATACAGAGTAATACAGGCATCCAACTCTACAATCAGAGGTTGATATCGTGGATGACTTGGGTTATGTGCTAACCAGTCACAGTTGCATACCATCCACAAGTCCTCATACTGATTATGGTGCAGTCGGTTTATCATGCGGTTAATGCTGTGCTTTGTAGGAACCAGCGTGGCATCATGGTGCTGTACCAGCTCTGCGACCTTTTCAATCGTGTGTGTATCGAACCGTAGCCTTGTCATAATCTCCTTTGTCAGCTCTACACTACGAATAGCATGAGCATAAAAATGGATAACACCTTTATCATCCAGGATTGCTGTATCCGGCTTTCCAATATCATGGAAGAACAGTGCTAATGCAATATCCAGCCGACTATATTTGGATTGGTTAAGAAAGTCGATTGCCAACAAAGTATGCTCCAACAAATCTTTATGATGATATGGGTTGTATTGCTGATAATCTACGCATCTTTCTGCTTCTGGAATCACCACTTTCAGCATTGCTTTAAACAATTCCTGATACTGGGTATCTGCCTGATATGCTTTATAATCAAACCACAGCAGAATTTTACTCAGCTCATCCCTGATTCTCTCAGCAGAGATTTGTCTTAGCAACCCCATATGGTCAAGCGCTGCTTTATAGGTTGCCAGCGTCATAGTTTGTGGATGAAGATGAGAGAGCTGCATATAGAAACGCAGCAGTCTCATAATCCGCAGGGGATCTTCTTGAAATCGCTCTGGTGTTGCTCCTACGACCTCGATCACTCCCCTACCCAGCGCTTCAATTCCATTGTAAGGGTCAATGAATTGCGGAGGCTTATGGTGCAGTGGCGGTTTATAGGCAATCGCATTAAAGGTAAAATCTCGTCTTGCAAGGTCTTTTGTAATATCGGTTTCAAATGTAATGCTATCAGGGTGTCTGCTATCGGTGTATTTTCCATCACTGCGGTATGTTGTGACCTCGCAACTATCATCCTCTAGCACTACCGTTACAGTGCCATGTTTGATTCCAGTAGGAATCACCTGATAGCTACTGAATACCTCCATCACCTGTTCTGGAGTTGCAGATGTTGCAACATCATAATCATGCACTGGAGTTTCCAACAGCATATCTCTGACAGCACCGCCGACAATATATGCCTCATATCCATGATTTTCCAGTTCACTCATCAGAAACAGGATATTTGGCGGTATCTCAAATTTCATTCTTAATCACTCTTTCATTGACACTCATGACCCATTCCTCAATCCGTTTGCTGTTTGGTTTATCCGGCAGAGCAGTATTCTTTGCATCGTACTGCATACGCTTTTCATAGCCATCAATCATCTCAAAGAACTCATCTCTGAATGTTCCATCTGACTTCTGGTATTTACCATTACGAATAGCCAATAGCTCTGGAATTTCATTTCCTCGGTATGTAATGATTTCTTCCTTCTCCAGAATATCGAAGCACATTAGATACAAACGAACTAAGTGCATGGCGTGTTTATTTAAATGAGCATCGTCTTTCTTCTTGTTTCTTCCGTTGAGTTTGCCATAGTCTTTTACGATATTGTTAAACTCAGACCAGATGGATTTGTAATCTCTCAATGGATAGTGGCTTAATGTGACATCCATGAAGATTTCGGTATCCATGTCGCTTTTATCAGAACGATCCACATACAGCCTGATTACACCATCCTCAAATGAGGAATACTTATTGGCAAAGGAACTCATGGCAAACATACAGGATGCAGCAATATGTTCTTCCTGCCGTTTCTGTTCATAGGTATCTCTACACAAAGCATTTTCCAATCGTCTGAGCTGCTGATTTGCATAACCTCCAAAAGAGTGAATTGCTCTTTTAGAAAGAAACATTTTTCGGTTGTTTAAAAACTCCAATCCAATCGGATGTATCATGAGATAATGTTCTGGTCTGCATCCTAACAACTCAATCGTGTTAGGGTTACAGGCTGTACACAGAGAAACCAGTTTATTAAAGGCATAGATTGTTGTATCGGTTGTATTATCCTGCACCTGTTCAAAGTGACTGGTTCCAATTAAAGAGGACTTTGTATTAAAAGCACATCCTCTGATGTCCACATCAGACCCTTCCACATTTGTTCCATAAGCATGACTGCCACCCAGCGTCAAGAACATGATATTGTTTTTGAGCAATGGGTTAGTGTGAATAAACTGATATTCAGGTGTCTGCAATAAGGATTGCAATTCTTGACTGTTAATGGTAATCCTCCTTTAACATTTTCCATCTAAACTTTCTATCTGTAGGAACCAAACCCAATTCCTCCATTTCAAATCGTTTGTCATAGTCATGTACCGTATGACCATCTGCTTTGAATGTTACAGGGCTATCTGAATCCCACTTTAAGAGCAACTGCCAATATTCTGGATAGTTCTTTCGCAACAGGCGAAGCTGGTCTATTGGTTGATTGTGGCAAAACCAGCACCCTCCCCTAGTTGCCGTTGTGTATATCGGAGATAATAAATCGTTTTTCTCACACCACTGTCGGCAATAGGCTTCGTCCCAGCCTGCTTCAACAAGCGGGGATTTTTTTGTATCTGACAAGCTATGAAAGCGGTTCGGTTCATCTGCTGCAATACCGATATAGACGATATTTCCACCTTTCTCAACCGCTTTTAATGGCGGCATTTTAACACCACTGTTACACCACGCTCCGGTAACACTAAACGGCCACCCGTAAATCATTCCCGGTCTTTTCTTTGCCCTCTCGGTTCTGACAGTATAAAACTGTTCTTCGTATGTCCGTTTTGCTCTGGTATGTTCAACCTCAATCCCATACCTTTCTTTTATAATCTTGTCAGCCTTTTTCTTAAATTCAATCATCGGCGGCAAGTCGGCGGGAATGGTATCCGTTGCCCATACCTCGGCATGAATGATTCTATCAAGCGGCCACCCTAACTGCTCAATCGCTGCCAAACAAGCAAGGCTGTCTTTGCCGTAGCTCAGACTTAATATGTATTGTGTATTGGGTTGTCTTTTCATTACAGAACCTCCAATTCTCCAATCCACCAAAAGTATTTAGGGTCTGAGGTGTCCTCTTTGAGCATGACAATCTTTGGCTCTTTCCCAAACTTTTCATCATACTCAACAGTGAAAATCGTGTCTTTATGTTCCTCCACAAAGGCTTTATACTGGTCTGTCATTCGAGAGTAATTGCGGTCACTCTGAATCGCTTTGACATTGAGTTTTACCTTTGTTCCTTCTTGAATGCTCTCTTTATACTGCTGATATTTCTTTACCAGCTTGTCCACAATCTTGCGATTGATATGGTAAGACGATTTCATTATTCATCCTCCAGGTTAATATCTTCCATCTTGGCTCTTACCTCCAGAGTGTACAGGTACTGACCCATATAGGAGGCTTGCTCTTTTAAAAGCAGCAGAGGACATTTTGGTTCAAACTCCAGTACACCAGCCTCATATTTTACAATCATCTCATGCAGTTTCTCATACCGAATTTTGGTCTGCCAATACTCTGCTTTGAATCGTTCTTTATAATCTGGGCTACACATTCTGCCAATAGTATGTTTTAATTCCATTGTTTTCTCCTTAAATAATCTTGTAATAGGAATCCAAATACCAATACTTAATTTCTGTTTTTGTGTTGATTTTAGAATGAATTTGACTGGCGTAAATAATATCGCCTTTATGCAAAGGCTCAATCTTATATTCACCAGCCATTAAAGTTAAATTAGACGTTATGCCGCTTCCCACTGACCTTGCATCCACAGCATAAGCCCACGGCTGCCCTGTCTTTGGACTAATTAAAGGTCGAACCTTCATAATATACAGCTTTCGCCTATCTTCCTTTTTGCCGGTCGCTATCTCAATGTAACCCAGCAAGTCCATCTGACTTTGTATCTTTGTTTTTAAAGGTACATCCGGCAGAGACAACGATTTAATTTGTGTCTCGCAGGTTCTAAGCATCTTCATAATAGACTCTTTGATTGCTTGATTTAACTTCACTTTGTTCTCATTGAGAATACCATCGTACAAGGTAATCAGTTCCGTATCATTTACCTTTTTAGCCTTTCGGAGAAGAGCTTGTGCTCCTTTAACGGCGTTGTTGATTGGTTCTGTATTCCAACCCACAAAGGTATAGGACGCTGATTCTGAGCCATCCTTATTCGTTCCAACAGCATACTGCTGTACAAGCGGTTCGTAATATTTGCCACTAACCTTTTCCTTACGAATGCTCTTCGCATTGCCGTATTTGAAGGTTTCCATCAACGACACCAGCTTTTGCAGTTCTGTTTGATTGCCAAAGTCAGCAAAGTAATCCAGCTTAATGAGAATATCAAGCTGTCTGGAATCAAGTGAAGTGTGTTCATCAATATCAGCCAGCAGGTCAACAAAATGGGTGTATTGGTGTTCCTGTGATAATTGGTAAAGGCTATTTGCTACATCGTCATTCATGTACTTTACAGAAGCAACGCCTTTACCAATCGTTTTTGATTCTGCATTATACACATATTTATCTTTTGATTTACCGAATCTAGGTGGTACAACCTGAATGTTGTAAAGTTTTGCTAGGTCTGTACCAGCCTTAATATCTTCATCTGTTTTTGCATGGTTTAGGTATGCTACAATAAAAGCATGAGGGTAATAAAATCTGAGATAGGCGCACAGATAACCTATCATACAGTAGCCGATTGAATGATTGTCGCATAATCCGCTCTTTCGATACGGCGCAGACTAGCTCTTCTGCTGTTGCAGTCTTTGCACTTCCACCGGCAGCTCATCCTCCGGTGTACAATTAGTCGTTACATCTTCCATTACTGGCTTGACACGGTATTACCTGCTATCTGTTACCAGACCGTAGGCTCTCTTAGTCAGCTGCTTCGTCCATGGGTATTCTGCATATCTTCCTGTAGGACTTGATGCAGGGTCTTATTCAACTGATACCGTTAGCCTCCATGCGGAGACACCTATGAGCAATGTAGTTCACAAAGAATGGACAAATCTTTATCCAAACATATACGAGGAAGCATCTTTAATAATCTGTACAAACTCCTGAGCTTCCTGTTCTGCAATCTCTCTCGGCTGATCTGATTTCTCACAATATCCTTCCAGTATCTTAGGCAATGCTCTTCTGAGGCGTTCCTCATCTTTTCTAGCAATCGCCCTTCTGGTATTGTCTGCTTCTGAACCACTGAATCCACATATCTGAGTGAGGAACTTAATGACATCCTCCTGATACACCAAGTAACCATGATTATCCTTCAGCAGCTCATCAATGATTGGTGATGGATTTTCATGAGGCAGATGGCTCATTAAATCATCTCGATAAGACTCACCGGAGGGTCTGATAGCTGCTGTTACCAGCGACATATCGTAGACAGATTGTGGTCGGTATTTTTTCAGCATTCCAAAAGCAAACGGTGATTCCATCTGGAAGATTCCAGTAGGGCTTCTGAGCATATCATTCCAAACCATAGGGTCATCCCAATCTACCTCATGGGATTTGGGATAAGGAATACCAGCTAATTCACAGGCATCCTTTACAATTCCTATATTCTCCAGACCCAGAATGTCATACTTAACCAGCGATACTTCATGTACACAATCCATATCCAGCTGGAGGATAATATGACCATCGTTTTCCAATACACCGTAGTTATCGGCAAGGGTTACAGGGCTTGCAACGATACCGGCTGGGTGCATGGACTGAGAAATTGGTGTATCAAGCAAACCATCAAAATAATAGAACACATCAGGATATGTCTTTCTGGCTGCCTGTTCGTCCATTTCATACTCAGCCTTAATCCGCTTCATTCTTTCTGGAATCCAAGGATTTTCTTTGGCAGTTTCCTCATTCATTTCTTTTGCAAATGCAAGCTGAGTTTCCAATGTGGTGGTGTCCTGCCCTGCTTCTTTTGCTATCTTGATTTCCTTCCTCAGTGCTTTTTCATCTATCAGATGTTCTTTGCACCACTGGAATGAAAATGCTCTGCCAATTTCATCTATTGTACCCTTTGCAGAGATTGTACCAATCGACAGAATATAAGCTGTCAGTGCAGGTGTGAATCGGTTAATGATGTACTGGTAGATTTTGTCTCTATCTTCTGGAGCAGCATCAATGTCGATGTCTCCAATTTCTTTTCGATCCTCATTACAGAATCGTGAGAATACGGTATGCCATTGTTCAGGGTTGAGGTCAATAATATCTGTAACATAAGCGACTCTTGAACCGCCACAGGAGCCACGATTGAAACCAATGGGGATTCCATTTGACTTTACCCATGACACCATCTCAGACATAAAGAGCATAAAGCCTGTCATACCAACCTTTTCAAAGACACGATTTTCTTCTTGAATCGCCTCTATAAAGGCTTGTTTCTGTACTGCCGGAATGATGCTGTTCTCTAGTTTATACTGGAGTTTTTCTCTTTCTGTTTTCAGCAGCATCTGTTTATCAGATTCTGCATCACCGTAGAGTATTGGATATTTGAAGGACAAATCCAACTCAAATTCTTCTACGCTGTCTGCCATAATATTGGTGTTATCAATGGCTTGCAGGTAATCTTCTTCTGGAATGGCATTCTGTTCTGCGAACATTGCAACCAGCTCATCCAGTGTTTTATAGGTCAGGTCAAATTCATCTTCTGAGGCAAATTCAATTCCTTTTGCCTGTTGAAGAATCGTCCTGCATTCTGACTTATAATTATCAAGACTGTGAGTATCTGTACCGGCAATCAGAGGGATTCCATATTCCTGCCCCAGCTGTAATAGATGTCGGTTATAAACCATCTGTTCAATGCAGTTATGAGGCTGTATCTCCAGATAGTCATACGCCTTTACCAGTTTTTTATAGATGGGGTCTATTGGAGATATTTTATTTAAAGGCGATGCCAAACAAGCTGATATCTTGATTACATTCTTAGAGATTCCAAAAAACTCATCAAAGGAAATTCTTGGTTTATGATAGAAGTGATTGACGGTATCTCCTGTAATAAGCTGCATTGCATTGGTTGATTTGCTGACCAGTGTATTGATTTCCTTCACACCGTCATAGTTCTTTGCTATGAGGATTGTGTGGTAGTTGTCTTTTACCTTTTCTTCATGGGTTCTGGTTAAATAGCACTCTACCCCATGCAGGTATTTGAGTCCTCTTTCTTCGCAGTAAATCTTTTTCTTGACCCAGTTAAAGATATTGCCATGCTCTGTAAAACAGATGGCAGTCTGCCCAATCTGGGCTGCATAGTCGATATAGTCTTTGTATGATGTTGCGCTATCCAACAGGCTATATGAACTATGCAGATGGTAGGTAACATAATTATCCATTGGACTTTACCTCTCCAAATACTTCACTTTCGTCTGGAATAGGATATGGTAATGGCTCTGTATATTTGGTGTTATCCCACTTATACTGATGGTCAAATTCTTCATAATTGGTAAAGAAACGTCGACTTTTAATATCGTAATAAAGCCCCAAGGAGAGGTTTGCCTTTCCCCTCATGCGGTCTTTTATGACCTCAAACATGACATTGTATGGGTTCGGCTTAACCTTCCAGCCAGTACCATTTTCCTTTCGCACACCCTCCTGCTCTTTTGCAGTCACTCTTTTTAATCCAAAGGCACGATGAGCAAGATTGATGATATTGGATGTACCAGAAATGTCATACATACCGACATTACTTGCTCCTGGTTGGAGCTTTCTAGGGTGTGCAACCAGTACAGTTGCAACATTGTATTTCATGGAAAACTGAATCAGCCAGTTGACAAACTCAGTTTGTTTTGCGTTGGTGTTTTGTTCATTTGCACCCAAATCCACCGTCATCAGATTGTCGATGATAAAGAGCTTGCTGCCGTATTTACGGACTGCATCTACCATTGAGTTCTGAATATCTTCCACCTGATTGGAATATTGGTCACGATAAATCATCAGCTTCTCTTTGTAATAGCTAGAGATTTTACGCTTAGCTTGTTCGTTTACTTTGTAGTAGACAGCATCTTGGCTGGTGGTATATTCTGTGAGATTTCGTTGACCAGCGAAGATGTATTCAATCCAGTTCTTTGTCATCCAGTCAGGTAATTCTCTGCTAAACAGCCATGTGTTTTGCTCATGATCCAGTGCGTTGGTTACAAGCTGGCAGAGAAATGAGGTTTTGCCAGAGCCAGGTGTACCTGATAGGATGGTTAGACTGCCATAGAACAGACGCATGATTTCAGAATCAATCCCACGGATGCCGGTTGTAATACCATCCACATCGGATAGGTCAAGTTCTTTTACATCTGAGAAGTCGATGAGTGATGGTACTGGAGTATCTTTTGCGTTGACGATGAGGTTCATCACTGCTTCTTTTCCGCAATAATACAAAACTTCATTCAAGTCTTTGACATGAACCTTTTTGCCTGATGTGCTGGTAACAGTATGAGGAATGTCAACAACCTTTGTTCTCCAACTACCTAAGCGATAGACAACCTCTTTTTGCATTTTAATACCAGCTTCATCATTGTCAGAACAAACAATAATACTAGAGAATTGCTCTAACCATTCCCAGTTCTCAGCAATCCACCCAAAGTTTCCTGCTCCAAATGGAACTGAAACTGCATTATGAATCCCAGCTTCAATCATAGCTGCGACTTCCGCTTCTCCCTCTCCGATCGCCAGAGGTTCAGAGGGATTTACCCTGCTCATGTTATAAAGCAGCGGTGTCGTATCAGAACCCTTTTGTGCCCAACATTTATTTTCTTTCTTACGAATCTTCCTTGCTGGGCGATATTTAACTGTAGTCAGTACATCGTTCGTATCATAATAGTTAAAGGTCATATTGCCCTTACCATCCGACCGAATATCCAGATAATCCACCGTCTCTTTGCTGATACCCCTTGTTGCCATGTATTCATAAACCTGTGTCATGTCATTGTCTTTGCTTTCCTCATGGGGATAAACATACTGGTGTCTGGTCTTGACATTCAGCTCACCAAAACTATGTCTGATACCAGCTTTCTCAAAGAGAGCCTGTACAGCCTCCATATAGGACATACCCTGTGTTTGCATGAACACATCTATGATATCGACTGTTTTTTGGCAACCAAAACAATGGAAGGTATAGTTCTTTGGGTTGTAAATTAAACTCGGTGTATTTTCATGATGGAAACAGCAGAGGGCTTTTAGGTTATGTTCATCAAAATCCTCCAGATGAAGCATCTCTGCCATAAGCAGAGCATTGTTATCTCCTAGCTGTTCCTTTGCTTCGTTTATTTTGTCTCGATCAATGAGCAGTTCTACCACCTCACATCCAGTTCGGTTTTTGTTTTCCGATTGCTGCGTAAACATGGTGTGCTGCAAATATAGTTACAAAAATAGTCGTCGTGTTTAAAGTCTTTTAATAGCTTTCCTTTTACCTTATAATCCAACGCAATCTTATCCTTAAAGGTTTCATCCTGATAGATGGTCTGAATACTGCTGGTAAACCATTCTTTTGCTGCAAAAAAATCTGATTCTTTGAAATCCTCAACTTCCCATGTTCCGGCTCTGAACATATTAAATACCAGCTGATAAGGGTATTCTCCATACTTCTCTTTTACATAGATTGAGTAAAGGTAAAGCTGTCGCAGGAACTCCGGCTTCTCTTTTTTGGTAAGACCTGATTTGCTTTTATGGTCACAGATTATGATTCCTTTGGGTGTTCTTACAATCAGGTCGATGAAGCCAATAAACGGATAACCATCTACATCCAGCAGCACCTTCTGTTCGACTCCGAGGATTTCACAACCCTCGAAGTCTCCCTGAAAGTTTTGGAAGTATTTGATTCCAGCTTTATAATAATTTTCTGAGAGGTCTGCATATTTGTTATAAGGAAAGTCAATCGTAACAGCAGAATCATATTCGTCTTTGTATGTCTGTAGCAAGTCCCACAGTTCTAACTCACCGGTGTAATATCGCTCCAGAATGGAGTGACCTAGTGTACCCCACTGGGCAAAGGCATTATTCTGTTTCTGCTGTTTTTCAATGTATTGCAGATAGAATCCACGATGACAGGTGTTGTAGCAATTTACTGATGAAAACGACCACACCATGCTATCCAGTTTTTCTTTGTAGTCTGAATGAACCATTAGAATGGATCATCTTCTACATCAGTGTCGGTGTCTGGCTGTGAATAGTTATTTGGATGATATTCTTCTACAGGGTCAATATCAAAGATGGTATAGTTGGTATATCGCTGTTCCTTCTCTTTATCCCATCTGCTGGTTACTTCAAAGTCCACCAGCTTCACACGCTTTGCATCCGGCATTGCTCTGAGTTTATCCAACGCAGTGCCGATGACTCTTACAAATTTTGCAGAGAAATCAGTTTCATATTTCTCTGTCTCTTTATTTCGGCGTGAGGTGCTAATTTCTACTACACCATGATTGCCTTTATCTTCAAATTTCCAAATACTGATATTGCGATTTACTCTTAGTCCCATGAAATTCTCCTTACTTCAATTCTTTCAGTTTTGCCATGATGGTTTTTGCGGTTTCTACATCAGGAATGGTATTAGGCTGACGATTTCCATTGTTGTATTCTGAAATGATGTTGTACAGTAGTTCTTTATCCATTCCTGCTCTTACCTTCTGAGAACAGAGTTTGATGATCTCCTGTTTGGCAACATCCAATTCTGAGAGGTCTGTTCTCTTTACAGCTTTACCCTTCTGCTGTTTTGCTCCGCTGGCTGCGTTTCCATCATCATCATTTTCGCCATATACTACAAGAATAGCGTTTAGTGCAGCTCTACGACCGTATGTTACCGTTGCGATAATAGTCTGCGGATCGTCTTTTGCGGCGTTCATAGTCAGTGGTGGGAATGTCCAGCAAGCACCATTTTTAAAGGAAAGCATTGTGGTGATGCTGACTTTTGTACCTGCTACAACTGGAAACTGCATCAGTCCAAAGCCATATTTGGAAAGCAGCGGTCTGGTTTCATCCAGAACTTCATTCAATGGCGCATAGTTGCCCTTGTTATAGTTTGCTGCGGTTTTTAGAGGGTTGCTTACCTCTCCTACGAATCCTGCCCAAGCCTCAAACATTTCTTGTCTCTGCTCTGGAGTTCCAATAATCTCCATATACTCTTTACTGCCAAGCAATAAAGCGTAATTTTCTGGCAATTCTGGCAGGTCGGTGGTCTCTCTTACAACTACTTCCTGTAGGTCATCTAGGTTTACATTGGTATTTTCTTCCAAACAAATACTTCCTTTCATTTTGAATTGATTTATGCAAAGAAAAGTGATATAATGTATAATGGGTTTATATACGCTTTTCTGTACAGCGTTTAAAAAAAAATAAAGTTGTTTCTGATTGCCATCTATGCTATACTAAAATTACAAAGTACAGAAAGGATGATGTATTATGGCAAGAATAAAGAAAGTGAAAACAACTGCTGAGAAAATTCAAGAGGTCGAAGCTCTGATTGCTTCCAAGAAAGCTGAATTAACCGATTTGGAGAATACCTTAACAGCTTTAAAGGAAGAAAAGAAACAGGAGGATTTACTTGTCCTGTACAATCAGATTCAGGAAAGTGGTTTGACTATCGACCAGGCTCTTGAACTGCTCAAATAGTTTATAAGACTTTCTGAGGAAACTCAGGAGGTCTTTTTTATGAAATAATGTGTGGGATTGACACTCTTTTATGCTCTGTCATGTGATGGCGGTTTAGGATTTTTTCTTTAATCTCTTTATTTGGATGGTCGCCAGACATGATAATTAAATCGACATCTTCATATGTAAATCCAAAAGCATCTTCATCCGTTTTGCCACTCAGTCCATCTTCCGGCGCTTTCTCTATCAGATAGTTTGGTAACTCACAACATTTACCAAGTTGAACCACCTGAGTCTTTGTCAAGTGTGCCAATGGAGCAACATCACCAGCAAAATCTCCGTATTTTGTGGTGTAGCCAAGATAGATTTCAGAAGCATTTGAATTACAGGAAACTCGATAATGTAATTCCTGCGCCAAGCCATACAAAACCATCATTCTAGCTCTGGCTGTAATATTCGCAACTGTCTCTGGGTTAATCTCTTCCTTCGCAATTAGCAACGCAGAGGTTGTTTTATTGACAATATCTCCAACAGGAATGACAATACTATTGATACCAATGAAACTACAGGCTGCCAGTGCATCAGCCATTGGCGTTCCTGGGGCAGCATTTGCAGCAAGATGGTTTTGTGAGATACTGGATTGATCTACATTACAATCTGGCATCATGACTCCCAGAACTTTATCTTTTCCAATCGCCTTTGCCCACAGATATGCTGCGATGGTACTATCTTTTCCTCCAGACATCCCAACAATAACTCCCTGTGCATTGCCGGAAAGATTCTGGAACCAGTGCCTCATAAACTCCAGTATCATCTCATACTGTACATAAGGCTGAAAACCAATTCGATACAAATCTTTCATCTGATGCCTCCTAATAATTAAAGCGTCCATCATGCAGCCTATCTCGAATGATATCCAAAGTGTTACGGTAATTTACACTGTCTCCATACACCGATAGATAATACGGTATAAACGCATTGTATTTTCCGTCGTCAATAGTACATACTTGGTCATATTCTGTCATCTCTACACATCCAAGTTGATTGGCGTGTGTTGTATCTCGATATATAAACAATAATCCTTTTGGACTCTTCTTCATTTCACCAGTATCTGTCTTGGGATTTTTGAAAATTGGATAATTTTTATCATCGACACAACAGTAGGTTGATTTGACTGCGATTCCGTAAGTATCTCTTGTAAGCGGTGTGTTCCCATCTGCTGACTGCATAGAATAAGCACCCATGCCAAGGCTGACATTGTTAGCAGCAAATCCCTTTGCTTCTAGTCTACGATAGATTTCCTCTGCTCTCTCCTTTGTAATACCGTCGCCATATACTGCTTTTACATGAGGGTTCAGCACTTTATACCCCTTGCTATTTATAGTACCACCAAAGATATTCCAGAGAACTTCTACTGTTCCCAAATCAGATTCTACATTTGGATCTGAGTTAAGTTTACCAGCCACAATGTCTACTGGATCACCACTATCTCCTCGAATCCCAATAAAACCATTGTGGTTCAATACTGCTGCTTTCACATCTGGCTCTCTAAGGATATTGCATACTAAGTTCCAATAATCGTAGCTGTCAGATACCATAGAGAAATTATCGTTTGGATAAATCTGAGTAAGCAAACGAACTATCATATCCTTTTCATTTCCGTCCACCGCTGTATTGGTACACATCACAGAATGTTCTGTGGAGGCAAGCCCTGTCGCAATCTGTTCAGGATTTCCTTTATAATACTTTTGAAGAAAATAAAACGCTGGGATGGTAGCTGTTTTGTTAAAGGATAAAAGGAATGCTGCGCTGGCTGCCGCTGCTGCTTCTACACTCTGCTGCCCTCTCATTGAGAAGTCACAAATTGCAGACGCTTCTGGAGCGTCGACAACTGTTTTGTCATACCATTTACGGACAATCTGCCGGAAATTATAACCAACATTTGCCGCCGCCATAATGTGCCATAAAGTACATTGCATTGAGGTTTCAATGTAATTAACGAGCCATGCAAAGTCAGGGTGTGTATTGTAAATTTCAATCATTGGTACTTGAATAGGAACCTTTGTTCCCTCTGGAACTCCATAAATTGTAATCGGAAGATAACCCAAACGATGCAACTTTCTCCATCTTTCAGTATCTGCAAACCGCTCCCCTAATAGATGTTTCATTGCAAACTCATATGGTGCAACCGCTTCATCTTCAGTAAGATTGAAAAAGTTTGTCTGAAAGTCCTCAATGATAAACTTTCTGACATAGTAGCTCAATCCAAACATAATCAGAAAGTCATCATTATTTCTGCTTTTTCTGGGAATCAAGTAAGAATGTAATTCAGTCATTCCATCGGGATATTGTTCATGATGGACTGTTTTGTACACATCGGTAAGCAACAATGGATTCATATTAGAAATCCCACCCTTCATCATCTGCTCTTCTTTTTATCAGAGGAAGAGTATGGATTTTTACATTGGGGTTACGCTTCATACTATCCGTAGTATATACTGCTGTGATTGTATCATCGTGCATAATCTCCCCTTGATAGATAGAGTTTTCGCAGTGGGCTACCATAAACACAACATTCTTTGCACCGGCATCTCTCAGCATCTTTGCAAAGGTATAAGCTGTTCCACCTTTAGAACAAATATCATCTACAATACAAACCACCTTATCTTTTAAGTCTGGTGGATTGACAAATTGAAAACCAGAGAGTTTACCACCCTCTCCACGAACCTTTTGTCCCACAAAGCTAGGATAAAGTTCAGAATATTCCAAATATCTCTTCTGCGCTCCTTCATCTGGAAAGAAAAGATAATCTACAGAGTGTGCTTTGATTACATAATTCAAATAGATTTGATCTGTGTCTTTTTGGTTAATAGGGACATCTAAGAAACATTCTTCTTGAATTTTAGGGCAAAGTGTTTTTGCTGTATCAGAATGAATATCATAGCAATACACATCACTAACACATGGATGGTTTAGGATTTTTGTCATCATAACGACTGCTGGATATTCATGCTGATTCGTCATCCTATCTGCTCTGGCGTATGGAAGATATGAAATTGTAAGATGCAGATGAATATTGGGATCAGTATAACCCACCAGCGCAACTAAAGCATACAAATAGAAAATATCGGTGTCATCATCATACCGCATTGTAATATCATAGTGATTTGCAAAATGTATACCAAACGGAAGTTTGAACTGGGTTTCTCCATTTGGAAAGTGCATTGGTTTCCATTCTTTTCCATCAATTAAAATCATTCGTTAATCACCTCAATCTGTAACAACTTCATCGCTTCTAATGCTGTTTTGTGACTCTCTGGAGTAACACAAGCGCAACAGGAGGCATCAACAACAATCGGAATTTCCGGCAGCATAGATTTAATCAGAACTGCGTTTGATAGTACACAGATACCAGTACAAACACCAACCAGCTCAATACTGTTGTTTCGATCTAGAGAAAAATAATAGAAAAAGTTTCGTATTGTTTTTACCAACCCCTCTGATCCAAATGTGCTTTTTTTATGCACAAGATCACCATGCGCATCATATACAATCTGCCATCCATCAGAGCCTTGGATACAATGAGGAATTGGCAGATGTTTACCCTCTTGTGTATTCAAATAGTTCTCGTCATGAGTATCCTGAGTGAATACTACCAAATTATCTTCTTTGCGACACTGGTCAATCTTCTGCTGAATTTTTGGTACAATCGCCTGAGCTTCTTTTGTTCCCAGTGCTCCGGTGATAAAGTCGTTTTGCATATCGACAACAACCAGAATTTTCATGCTATTTCTCCTTTCGATATAACACCACATGGTATTGCTTTAGATAGTCTGAAAGCATCGGTAATATCTTTGTCCAATCCCCACCGCCTCTATCGCATCCAATCCTATGAGGCATTGCAATAGATGTTTTGAGTGGAATTTTTTCTTCTACCAGCACCTCATTCAGTCTACATAATGCGTTTTGAAAAGCATCATAGTCAGTATGTCTCTGTCCTCTGCCGTATTGGTCTTGTGTAAACAGGTTCACAATCGACTGACCTTTACGATGCCGCAGGGACACATTCTGTTCCATAGGGTCAGCGGCTACTATTAAGCATTGTCCTAACAGCGATTTACCTTGCCGCTTCATTTCATCACAAAACTTTTTATATTGATAGTACACATGAGGATATTTTTGATGTACTTGCAGAGCGACACCGCTCCCCATTACACCCTGACAATTAACAGAATGACAGATAAGCGGTGCTGATGTTTCAAATAAATCTCTGTCATATACTTCAATGTTCATTATTTATCTCCTTCATCCCATACCATGAACATAATTTTAATTGATAATATAAGTTGAGCAATTCGGCTGATGATGTACACCAGCCGAACCACCAACTCCAATACCGGATTAGTCTCTAACATCTACAATTAGATCACTATTTTCACCCTGAATCTGTGGGAGCTTACCATCCCACTTTTCCAGCTTCTGTCGTTCCAGCAGCTGCGGTGTCAGAGATTCATTGATTGCCTTATTTCCATCTGCAATACCCTGACCTCTGATTTTAGCAGCTTCAGCATTTGCTTTTGCAACTTCCTTTTCTTTTTCAGCTGCAATCAGAGCAACTTCCTTATCTTTCTGTGCATTGATCAGTGCAACTTCTTTGTCCTTATTGGCTGCTACCTGGGCGGTTTCTGCCTGAATCTTTTCAAGCTCCAGAGCCTGTTGAGCATTTACCTTTTTCTGAATTGCTGCTGCGGTTTCTGCGTCGGTTTCAATTCTGGTGAAGTTGACAGAATCCATTACAATGCCATAATCTTTAAACTTCTCACTCACATGAGAAAAGACTTGCTGATTAAGTTCCTGACGTTTATCGCCAAAAATATCGGTTACAGGAAAAGTGGAGCTAATCTCTCCAGCCCATGCTTTGAGTTTTCCTCTGATAAAGGTGCTTTCGATATGAGAGCCGGACTGTCCTCTAAACTTCTCAAAGGTAATATGTACATTCTCTGGGTCGAAATGATAGCTATATTCCAAATCCACATTGATGGTTTTACCATCAGAAGTGGGAATATCGAAGGAACTGTCATCTTTATCCCCTTCTAAACTATCTCTGGACATATATCCCTGTTCAATCGCAACAGAATATTTGGTTACTTTCTTTGTCGGTGCTACCATATGCCAGCCCTGTGTCAGCACTTCATCTTCTACACCACCAGACATGTTGTAGACAATGCCGCAATAACCAGCTGGGATTCGTTCGATACAGGTAAAAGCAAATACCAATCCACCAACCACTACTAGCGCAGCAATGGTAGCACTAATCTTTCCATAACTCATTTGTTTGTTCCTCCAATAACTTTAAAAATTCTTTGACTTTTCTGGCAATCGCTTTTCCCAGCATAATGACCATTGGTAGGACTGCTACCAATACCAACCATACAACAAATGAAATTGCCAGCATCATGAAAGCGAATCTAAACATCATTTCTTCTGCTCAGAAGTGACATTATACACTGGCGCTTTGACAGACATTGCCGATACAACTTTTTCAGCAAGCTCCTGATTCTTCTGTGTTACCTGATCCAGACGCTCATTCAAGGTTTCGATAGTCTGATTCAAATTTGCGATCGTATCGTTGGCTGTTCTGAACTTGCTTTCCAGCATTTCAACCTTATGCTGATTTTCGATTTCCATCAGCTTGACCTTTGCATTGTACTCAGCCTCAGCCTCCAGCTTACCTTTTTCCTGTGCTTCTGCAATCTGTTTCTCTGCCTGGGCAAGCTGTTCTTTCATTGCAAGTTCTCTTTGATTCAAAGATTCCTCTAAATCTTTCAAAGTTGCATCTCTATTGTTCATCAGCTCTTCTCTGGCTCTCAGTGCAGATTCTCTTGCGGATTTAATATCTTCCCACTCATCGTTTTCCATCTTGTGCTGGCGTTCGATGTCGTATTGGTACTCAGCTTCGGTTCTCGCCAGAATCTTTTTATTGCTATCCAGCTGGTTTGCCAGTTCCTCTTTTGCCTGAAGGATTTTACCCTCATAGGCATCTAGCATTTCAGCCTTTGCATTGAGCACTGCAACGGTATTCAGATACTCAGACTCCAGACCATACAGGTCATTCAGTTCTTTGCGCTTATCTGTAATACTGACATCCAAATCATCATTGACAGACATCTTCTCTGCCAAGACATTCTTTGCATTCTGTAACCCAGCGATGATGTTATCCATCATTTCATTTAGGCTGGATTTTTCTTCTCCAATCCTTGCCTTTGCGTCTCGAATCAATTTGGATTCTGCTTCCTGCTTTGGGTCGTACCGATTTGCTTTCAGAGCTTTCAGCTCTTTATCCTGCTGTTTAATGTGTTCTAGCAGTTCCGCTTTGGTAGACTTTGAATTAACTTCTCCCATTTCTTCATTCCTCCTATGGATTTATTTTTTATATGAGAACAGTACGGCGTACTGATATGGCGCAGAAGGTGGGATTTGAACCCACACACCAGATTTCTCCGGCTACTGGCGGTTTAGCAAACCGCTTCCTTACCATTAGGATTACTTCTACATTTGCGCCGGATGACCGGCACTGGATTATTTCTTTCTAACCTTTACAATAGTCTTTGGCTTTGTAACAGGCAGAACGATTGGTTTGTACCTCTCTCTTGTAATGGTTTCACTGAACCTCCCACGACTAAAGTCGCAGGGTTCTTGGGAACAGAGCATACTTGAATGTATTATACATTCAGAGGTTTCTCTTATTTACCAAGCTATCCCCGTAGTTCCTACGGTTATTATATATGTTATTATGCTATTTGTCTTAATCCTTCATTGAGTATGTTCAGCGAAGCATTCACATCTCTATCGTGAACCTCTCCACATACAGGACATACCCATTTTCTTACAGATAACTTCTTAGTAGCTGGATTTTGATATCCACATTTAGAGCACAACTGACTGCTTGCAAAGAATGTGTCTACTTGAATGACCTGTTTACCGTACCATCCAGCCTTATACTGTAATTGTCTTTTAAACTCAGACCATGATACATCCGCGATATTTCTTGCCAGCTTATGATTCTTCATCATATTCTGTACTTTCAGATTCTCCATGCAGATAACATCATTCTCTTGTACAAGTTTGTTTGACAATTTGTGAAGGTAATCCAATCTTTGGTTTGCAATGTGTTCTTGCAGTTTTGCAACCTTGATTCTGTTCTTATTCCAGTTTGAACCACCACTTGTTTTTCGTGACAATTCTCTCTGCAATCGTTGCAGTTTCTTGATTGACTGTGCAAGATATTTTGGATTTGCATACTTCACACCATCAGATGCGATGCAGAAATCCTTGATTCCTAAATCTAAACCAACCTGCTTACCTGTCTTTTGCAAGGTAGGTATCTCAACATCAGTGACACATATAGAAGCGTAGTATTTACCGCTTGGTACTTGTGAAATAGTGGCATTTAGTATTCTGCCATCTATCTCTTTATAGCCTTTACATTTTACAAGTCCCAGCTTAGGCAGCTTTATTTGCTTACCAAGAAATGCAATGTTAGTTCCTGTAATGTTGGTGCGGTATGACCGATGTCTATCCTTTTTAGATTTGAATTTAGGGAATCCAGTGTGTTCTTTAAAGAACTTTTTGTATGCCATGTCTAGGTCTTTTATGGCATTTTGAAGAGAGCATTTGTCTGGTTCTTTCAGCCACTCATTCTCTTTCTTTAGCGTTGTCAGTTCTTTGGAACACTCTGCAAAACTCAAAGATTTGCCTTGTTCTTTGTATAAAGTTATCCTTCTATCCAAAAAGTAGTTGTACACATATCTTTGGCAGCCAAAAGTCTTAGTTAAAAGCTCTTGTTGCTGTTTATTTGGATAGAGTCTAAGTTTGTAAGCTTTTTCCATAATACTAACCTCCCGCCAATAGCGTGTACCTTGAGTGTACTATATAGTGGGCTTATATTCTGAATTTACTATATGGCTGGCTATATTTTGAACTTCTCATAACTAAGCCATGAGATTCTTGGGAACAACCCTCTATCGAAAGTTTATTTACCAAGCTACCCTCGTCATTCCGACGATTGTTGTTTATATACACATATTTCTGTATACACCGACTATTTTGTATGAGCGTTTAACTCACGACTAAATCACAAGTACACAACGCTCTAATAATCAGGGGGTACAGGGCTTGACAATTTACTTTTCTTATGTTATGATGTATAATGTATTAGTGTACGCTCTTGTCACAACGCTTAAAAAATAAAAGTCAAGCATGGTGCGGATGGTGGGAGTCGAACCCACAGAACACAGGGTTTGAGCCTGTTGTATATGCCAATTCTACTACATCCACAGAAGTTCCGTCAGGGCTACTTACAAGGCAGAAAGGATAGCACAAGGAGTGTCTGATAAAGGGAATTTAGAATGGAGATGCTGCCCTGACGGTTGGTGCAAGAGAAGGGACTCGAACCCATACGCTAACGCAGCAGCTTCTAAGACTGCCATGTCTGCCTATTCCATCACTCTTGCATGATTCAATTTTAAACACCGCAAAACAATTCAAATTGGAAGTTTGATATTTAATATTGCTGTGAGCGGTGTGATTGGTGGGAGCGGTACGGATTGAACGTACAACGCACAGTTTGTAACAGTAACTTTGCTGTAAGAGAGGTTAAACCTCTCTTTTTTTATCTGTTGCTCTACCAGTTAAGCTACACTCCCAAATTGAGGACTGGATAGTTTAGTGGAGATCGCTATCCTTTTTTGGTTTATATATCTTTATCACATACAAAGCCAATGTCCATTTGCCTTTCGGCTGGTACGGAAGATGGGACTCGAACCCATAGGATACGGATTTTATTCCGATTGATTTACCTGCTACTCTACCTTACCAGAGCTATGAGTAATAATATTATTATCTTAATCAATGCCATTATTATCTATTACAACTTTGGTGATATAATACATTTAACTAGGCTTGGTATTTTTGTTCAAGTTATTTTTTAAATGCGTTAAATTGTGTTTATATATCAAGTCGTAGGCTCTTTGATAATTGGCGCCTTTTTGGGTTAATCCTAGCTTACCAAGAGCTTGTCGGATATTAGCACTATCAATCAAAGCACTTACAAATTCACCATCTGATATTACGGTTTGTTTGAGATTTCTACCCCTAAAATTATTTGTGTACGAGTGACAGTTAGGACATAGTAACAACAAATTGTCAACCTGATTATTGTTACTCACTCCGTCTATATGATGTACTTCTAAATTTATAGGATAACCCATCCATTCAACGTTACCACAGTTTTCACACCTTAGCCCTCGCTCTTTAATTAGGTAGCTCTTTAGTGTTTCATTTTTGACTTTATAGCACTGAAATTTGCAATCAGATAAGTCATATGCCTGATTACCTTTATTCCATGATTTGCCATAAAAATGCGAAGTATCAATATTTAACTGATCATACATTCTATTTAAAGATGTATGGCTACCTCCGCTGCACACAGCATACCCTAATTTTTGTGCGACCTCTCTCGTTGAATGAGAACTCATAACAACTTCTCTTATGTAATCTTCAGGAAATTGTTTCCACCGAGGTTTGTTTATTGCGTATCTCCTCCAATAAAAGCTTCGATAAGCAAAGTAACTTGTAAATATAAATGTTTTAAACACTTTGTCAAAGTCCGTTGTATATGCCAATTTTACTACTTCCGCATATTCCCAGCGCAGCAACAGAAACCATTCCACTGTTCTTACTTGACTTGCATTTTGCTGGGAGATTTGAGGCGGTGAACTGAATCGCCATCGGGCAGCTATGGCTCCCCTACATCCATACGGATGACCTCGTTGGTGGGACTTGAAGGATTTGAACCCTCGACACTTCGGTTATGAGCCGGATGTTCTAACCAGCTGAACTAAAGCCCCAGATGCGTCTGTTTGTACAGCCCCGACGCTGGGCTTTTTGCTGGCTGATGAAACATGCTAAAAACACCAGACAGACACTAACAATGAACCCCACTGACTAGCCTGTTTTCATCGGTTCTTTTAAGGATGCCAAGTATAGATTTGTCATCTCTCGACTTTCAAGAATGAGGGTGTCGAGTGACGACCTATCTACATTCGGCAGTAAACAGGTTATTGTAATGCCAGCCTTTATTGGAGCCGGAAGTCGGGATTGAACCGACACACTCAGTTTGGAAAACTGATGTCCTACCATTAGACGATTCCGGCAGATACGGCTGTTTCCAGCCGCACCCGAAAAAGAGGTGATACATGACGCATACATTGAGGATATTGGCGGCTGCGGTAGGATTCGAACCCACGGAGCTTTCGCTCACTGATTTTCAAGACCAGCACCTTAAACCGCTCGGTCACACAGCCATGTGGCTGACCGTGGTGGATTTGAACCACCGGATGCAGGAGTCAAAGTCCTGTGCCTTTACCAACTTGGCTAACGGTCAATGATTCCTCGGATTGTGTTCCCGCAAGCTCATTTAGTGTTATTGGGAACATTTATATATTAACACACCCTCATTTAATTGTCAACCCCTTTTCTGAAATTAAATTTAAAATATTTTATTTATCCGAGTAATATCCTTTAATGATTATATTGCACATATTCTGCGTCTGCATATCCGTTAAAGGTAGTTGATTTGTACAATCTACGCATCGGATGTTCCTCTTTTACCTCACGATATGCCCGTCCATCCAACATCCTCTGTTTGTGTTCATTATATGCTTTCTGCAATGATTTGAGTGTTGGAAAACTTTCTAGGAATTGATAGGTGCATTCCTCTTTCCAGTACAACATCCCATTAAAAATGCCTAACTGTGCCCACAAGACCTTTCCATCACACTCTCTCGGCTCATACTCTACCGTGATTCTATCTTCTAAGTCGTGTGGTTCAATCGTTTCGTATTTTTCCCTTTCCATCAGTGCCTGTTTCTGAGCTTCGATAGGAGAAAGCAAACCTTCCTTATATGAGTAGCATCCACCATCTGTTCTATAGAATGGATAGTCTGGCAGTCCCTCCACCTTTGTTACCCTACTGATTCTGCATTCTCCCAGGACAACCCTGGCTACCAGATCACCAACCTGACGAATGCTTCCTGGTGCTGGAGTAATTCTTTCTGGATTTGCATAGATTGTATTTTGTTCTAGCATATTGATTCCTCCTTGAAATAATAATGGGAGGGCAATTTGCCCTCCCCGTGTTCTTCCCTATATAATTTCTACATCGAGCTTTTTAGCTGCCCTATAAGCAACGCTTTCAAAAGTTTCACCGTCTGCGGCATACCATTCATCCAACATTCCTGCCGCTTCACAAAGCTCCTTCAGCAGCTCCATGTCCCAGGTATCCATTGCTCTGATTTCTTTTGCGATGTCGTTAGCAGTTCTCATGTTCACGTCTCCTTTGTCTACTATTATTTTTTGAGCAGATGACTGTTCTTTGCTACAAATTCGCTTCTTCTAACAGCTCCATTCGCTTCTGCATTCATTGCTTTCAAAAACAACCAAGCTACGCAAGCAATTACAATAATAACACCCATAGTCACATTCCCTTTCTTTTGTAGACCCCACACTGTATAGAACAGTGTGGGGATTGTATTAGTTTTCTGTCGGTTCTTCTGTTGGTTCTCCTGTTGCATCCGCTGGGAAGAAAGTTCTTTCCCATGCAGCATAGTCTTTGATAAAATTTCTTCGCCTTGATTCAGACACCTCGTTGCACTTTGTCCTGCGGTATCTGTCGTACTCACCAGAACGATAGATGTCACGCATGGTGTAGTAATCTATATTTTTCGCAGTGGAATAGTCTTTGAGGATTGAGGTCATTAACGTTGGGGACATTGCCTTATGGCTCTTAATCAGTAATGGACTCTGTTGCAGTGGTTCTGCCTCAGATGTTTTAATCATGTAGTAACATCCGGTTTCATTCCACTGATTGATGATAGCCATACAGTCGTCAGTCAGTTCAATCTTTTTGTGCTTGTACGTCAGAATGTTGTCTGACAAATCTGAACTACGGACTTGCAAAATCTCTTCTGGCATTACACCGAGGTAAGACAGCAAAGCAGCTAAATAGCACCTGTTTGTGTGCATATTCTGACCAATCGCAGGAAAGATTGCGTTGAGATAATCCCTCAGGTGGTCGATGTCCTTGAAGTCTTTTGCTGTCAGAACACTGGTAAAATCAATATCTCTGATTTTATTGTCTATCAACAGCGGATTGATGGTGTCAGCAAGATTCAGACCTATCTCATCCTTCATGTAGCTGATGATAGGATTCAGAAAGTTCTGTTTGAAACTGGCTGATGTTCTAAGTTCAAATTTTTGAGCCAGTTCTATAATCTCCGTTTCGTCCATATCGCAAAGCAGTTTCTTCTTCTGCCGCTCAAAATCATGAATCGTATCTATGTTTCTGTTGGACACATTGATTCTTATCTTTTGGGCAACAGAGAACCGTTGTTCAAAACGATGTACATCTTCTTCCGTAAGAGTGCTATGATGCTGCATACAGAGACTTGCTAAAGTAGAGTCTACACTGGCAAGTTTGTCCACAATCGACTGAAATACCTCTGGGTGTTCCTCTGTCATGTAATACCTCAGCTCTGCATGGTTCTGTTGTAGCATAATAAAACCAAGCATTTCCTCATACGAAAAAAGTGTAACGGTGCTATAAATCTTTTTAAGATTCTCAACATTCCGTACAAATTCCGACAAGATTGAAAGTGTAATATTACGATAAATCATAAGATGCGCCTCCATTCTGTCCTCATTGTAGCATCAATCCGAGAAAAAATCAAGGCTTCTACAACGAAAATTTAATTGCAATATATTACCGAGGGATAACGAACTGAAAAAGTCTGCCACTAGCTACAACATCGTACTCATTTGGGGAGATCTTTTTGACGGATTCAATGTTTTTAGTGTACAAGCGGAACATATTGCTTTCGTACTCTCTTTCAGCGTAAGAAGCATCGAGAATTGTCTCATCATCTTCGTTGCGTTCCACCTTGTTGACATTACAGCTCAATTCACAGACACCACCAGCTGCGAAACACCAGAACCCGTCACAGTTTAATAGCAGGTCGATAAACTCTTGCTTACTCATAGCATCTTCTCTCCTTTTTTTTGCATGAATGATGTGTTTTATTTGATTATATCTCTCTTTTACCCAATATTAGCACACAAATCATATAATGTCAACCGTTTATTTTGCACTGTGCAAAATCTCTTGGCATTATTATAATTCTCTCGACAGGAAATGTCAAGTGAATTTTGCTTCCATTGTTTTCCAGTTATGCTAACTGAGCCATTGCCCATTCTAACGTACTCATTGGCTCGCTATGTACTGGGTGGGACAGCTGAGATTTGCTGTTATTATAATTTACCTGCTGAGTAACCTGATTGTTTGCTGTAACAAACGATTGGTACAGGCAGGTCAACAGATAGGCATGGACATTCGATACTTGCCGATGGTTGTTAGCCAAGTTGAGAAGCACTTGCTCGATGTGCTGATATCGAAGATTCAAGAATCTTGCTTTCACCAGAGAGGTAGGCAGCAGTTTACCGCCCACTTGTGTTTTACTAGATGAGTCTGTTACCAGAACGTCTATCATCAGGTCAACCAATTCGTCAAGCTCTTCTCTTTGCGATTCAAAAACATCACACAGAACTGGATAGTCTATATTCTCTTTAATTCGACTTAGATACTGAGTTTTCAACATGACCGCATCATGCTCTAACTCGTTCACTCGCGCACGCGTATCAATCAATCCTTTATCATAGTTTAGTTTATTATATATATTATTTATTGCGCTCGATTTTCCATCTGTGGATTTTGCAGCCGTGGTTTGCTCCATACTGGGGTTCCTTAATTCTGGTGATTTTCTCATAGAGGGTTCATTATTTTCCACCGTTTCAACACTCTTTCCACAGTCGTTTTCACATTGACTTTCTTTCTCTGGAGTGTCAACTGTTTCATTTTTATCCTCCTGTCTGTCTGGACTCGGATGAATGTGGTACTGGATTTCTCCAAGCGTACCATCCTTTTCTCTTACTCTTTCCCTCGTCAGATAACCTAAATCAAGCAGCTCCTTGATGGCACTTCTAACAGATCTATCACCGTCCTTGTCTGAAATCAGAATCAGTCCCTTTTGTGTTAAATGCCAGTCATACGGCAGATTCAAAATCACCGAAAACAGACCTCTTGCCTTATACGAAAGTCTGCTGTCTCTCAGGTGATAGTTTGGCATTTTTACATAGCTCTCATAGTTTTCTGTCACTATCATGTTGCTCATCCTTTCTATGTAGTGGTTCAATATCGTAGTACATGAATCTCACATTGCCGCAGTCTTTATCCCTGTGCCAGTGTCCACAGTACCATCTGCCATAGGTGATTTGCTCCCTTACCCAATCCATCCATTCTTCCGTACTGGTATCAGAATCGGAATACAGACAGTCTACGATTGCATTATTAAGGACAAAGGAAAGAGGACAGGTGTGAGTGAGGATAAAATCAAAATGCTTTCTGTGTGTCACCAGACACTCCACAGATGCTTTGATTTCTGGTGTTGGCTGTTCGTCTGGAAACCATCGCAGACCATTTACTAGGCGGTAGTCCTTGTCAATGCTGTAAGCACCTCCAATCACCAAAGCACTCTTTCCATTGAGGTCATACACCTCCCCATCCTTTGCAAAGATGAGGTTTGGAAACTCAGTTTCTACATACGCCTGTCCTCCACAGAATGTAGTGGATTGGTATTGAGGCAACTTCTCTGGTCGAAGGTCATGGTTGCCCTTGATTAAAAACAGAGTGATTGGTAACTGCGACAGACTTTGTTTGAACCAAGTGTCAATATCATTTCCGTAGTAGTTGATTCCATTGTCACCCAAGACAACCATAATGTCATCCTGGGTGGTGTTGTGTTCCTTGCAGAATTGTATGATTCTGCTGAAATCTCTGTGTGTATCTCCTGTAATGTAAATCATTTTACCCTCCTATTCCTGTGTCAGTTCAAAAATCGCTGCTCTCTTTGCAACAACTCTGTCAATCATTTCATCGTCATGGTTGATTTTTGCCATGTAGACTTGTCTCTTTTCTTCTTCTGTCAGTTCTTTAAAGGCTACACTGACTACACCATCCACTGTTGTCAAGGTTTCATTGTCGTAGTCCTCACAGAATCTGCTGTATGGATATTGTTCCAATTCAATTAAATCTCCGGTAGTGTATTTATCTGAGCTTTCCTGTGCAGCGTCAGAGGCTTCTGCGTCGATGTCCACAATCTCAGATTCCTGTGTTTCACATGGGTTGGTATCATCTACAACCTCCGCATCGACCAGTTCAATCTCATCTTCCTGCTGGGATTCTGTCTGTACTGGTTCTTCTTCAAGGCTCCATGCTTTACTGGTATCAATGTCTTTGAGTTTTTCTCTTGTTTCCTGTAACAATCCCTCCAGGAACACCAGTCGATTGCTCATATTTCTTTCATCGCTTGCATTCCTTGCTGTTGTTGCAGAATATTCTTTGATGGCTTTTGTTCCCTCAAAGATATGCAAAATCATCTCCTGCAACTCTCTCTGCGTCATCTCTGGGTGTTTCATTAAGATGCGGAAAACAGCAGATACAAAGTTTGTATTCAGTCCTTTTACAGACAGGTGATCCGCTGTATCCTGTACATCTCTCTCCATGTAATGCTTGTCATCCTTCAGGAATCTTGGCATATCCACAAAGGCATTGATTACAAAATCAATCATCTTTTCTGCGATATGCTGGTTTTGCAGAACCAAGTCCTCCCCTGCTTTCATTCTCTTGCAAAGCTCAGAGGCTGTATTCTTACCACCAAACAGTTTTGCAGCAGTCAGAAGAGAGTGCATTGCAATCAATTCATTATGTGCTCCTGTGGTAAAGGTACGATTTGTTTTCAGAGTTCTATACGCCTCTTTACCTGCAAGCCCCACAACCAAATCAAAGAGAGAAGATGGAAGTCCAGCACGATGTTTTGTAGCAGAGGACATCTTCACACCCATGTTGCAACGCTGGATAAAGGCGTTCATATCATCCATATCCATTCCTCTAATGGTCTCCACTACAATTCGATATTCCAGAATTGCATTCTTCTGTTCTTTGGTTAAATCAGTCCTATTGAGTGATGCAACGATTGAAGTCAGCCTCTGCAATCCATCCAGGAGGTACTTCTTCCCATCACAATCGCCCAGCATCAGAATACCAATAGGAAAATTATGATTGATGGAATCCAGCAGCAGGTCAACATCACTTTGTTTCCATACATAAAGTCTCTGACAAGCTGGAATCGTAATGTTACCTTTCTTGTACCGGTTGACAATCGTTTTCACAGATACAGTCTCTGTAGACCTTTCAAATTGTTTTTCATCAGCAACTTCAATCAGTTCATCTGGGATTAAACCTACTGCCTGAGCAAATGCTTCATCCACTGTCTGTTCACTTTCTACATTCTGCAAGGTTTCTTTAGACTCCATATTAGTCATGCTGTTCTCTGTCATGGTTTCTTCCTCCTGTCCTAACTCAATACATTTTACATCATTAAAGATTGGTGTTGGCTCTAAGGTTATTTCTCTTGATTTTCTTTTCTTCTTTGTCACTACATACACCTCTTTATTTTAATGGAGGCAGAGTGATTTTCACTCTGCCTCTTACATCTCGCCTACTCTATGAAACGATTTCTTAGCTTTCCAATGATTTTCTCATCTGGGATACTTCCGGCTTCATAGATTCTTCTTCTTGCTTCGTTTTCGATGGCTTCCCTGTATGACTTGATACTGTCGATTGGCAAATCAGGAATCTTATCATACAAGGCATCCTTGTAAGTTTCTTCAACAACTCTCTTTTGCATGAGAGTATCTTCAACAGCCGCATCCATCACTGCCCTATATGCTTTTGCTTCCTCTGTTTTCTTGTTGATAAGCCATTCCCAATATTTGTACAAGCCATACAAGATACCAGCTGCTGCTGCTAAATATGATGCTACTTCCACTAATAAAACAAATTCTTCCATTATAATACCTCTTTTCTCTTATTTGTGTTAATGTTCTTTGATGTACTGATGTACAAAGTCCTCACATTCTGCCTGAGTGCCCTGCATTTTATGGGGCAACCACACCACTCTGCTTTCAAATAAACATTCTGCAATGATTTGATTAGCAGAGTCACCGTAGATTTTCTTCACCTCCTGAATATTTTCGTAGTAGCATTTAATCACCTCCTGAATATTATCCTCGTCAAAGTCGTCAAGATCAATCGTCTCAACGTAAACGGCAGATTCATCGTTGTATCCAAAAACTGATACCTCTATCAGTTTGAATACCGTCTTATCCAGCTGCTTCACATACTGGCAGCAATCATCGTCTGTCAAAATCCATTCGTTCATGACTAGTCCTCCCTCGGTTCGAAGTAGCTGCAAAAGTCGTCGGATTTCGTTAATTCCTGCCGATAACAGTCGCCGCCATTCCAGTTTTTACACTCCCCACACCTTCCAATCGGAGGTGCAGGACGGTCATTAACTACTTCGATGGCATCTTTTTTGCTATCAAACAGAAAGTTAAATGTAAATTTGCATCCATTGCAGTATGGATAAAACATATCCCAATCACACTGCTTTATCCTTATCTCGCCACCGCAAATCGGACACGGCATCGCAATCCCTTTCTCTGTGCATTCCTCCTGAGCCTGTTTGTCGCCAAGCAGAGCTTTTCTGATTAGTTCTTTGCTATACATATATATATCCTTTCTCATTCGCACCAGACTTCATGACAATATGGGCAAAGTTCTTTGATATTTGTTTCTGGATTTACCAGAAGATGATGATACTCAAACAAAACTCCGCATGACTCACAAATTGTTGTAATACCATTATCAAGATTGTATACATGACACAATTCGCATTCATGCTTCTCATCATCAAATCCTAAATTGACAACCGCATTATATTCGTTATAGGAATCAATATCTTCTTTACAATAAGCACATTTATCCATACATACCCTCCTTATCCTGCAATCACCTTTGCCAATGTCTCCATCACTACTGGGAAACCATGTTCATCTACCAGTTTTCGCATGGTGTCCATCAAAGAAGATTCTTCCACACCATTTGTGGTGTCTACCTCAACCTCTGTATCAGGTTTCAGTTTAAAAAGCGGACGAACACTAACCGAAGCGCAGCTTGTATTACATTCATACACAATGCCATCAGAACTGACAATGCGAGCAGGTAAATTCTCTCCTTTTGATTCTATGGAGTAAGGCGTTGCTGTCCATTCCCAATGATTATTATTTGGAATCAGCTTTCTATATTTTCTGTGCTGGTCGCAAGTTCTAGGTGCAAGATATGTCGTACAAGTTCCATAGTCGTCCAATCCATCATCGGCGGTTAAATCGACTTCCATTTCCACAAAATCATCAATGTTTGCTCCTTCATCAATCCATTGCTCAAGATAGGAAGTGTTGAGTTTTGTTTTTAATGTTGATGATGCAAAATCATTGTTATTATCTTTATCAAACTCACATTGATAAATTTCATCCACCACCATGCAAAGGATTCCATCATCCATCTTGTCCAACACGATAGCCGATTTCATTCCATATCCAAATCTATCACCTGGGTTAAGATTTTTGATTTCACATTTTGTCATATCGAACCATCCTTTCTTACCTCAAATACACAAAAACACACCGGTATCATCTGTGGGAAATACTGGAGGGATTTTGTACATCTTCATATATTTCTTAATCAGCTGATCAGGAACAGATGTGAAATCTTCCTTCCCATATCCACAAATAAATGCTGTGCCACGCACGACATTATAAACATAACCATCGTCATGCTGCAAAGGTCGGTTCATCGGTAAATGCAACCGCTTTCCCTCCGCATTGCACACCAATGCTACTGGTTCGTAAAAAGGATAAGTTACTTTGATCAGTCCACCAACTACACTCTGCATCGTCTCCAGTGTCAAATCAATCTCAGTAAGTCGTGCCGGTTTGTTGGGTTCTAACAAAATCACTTTGCTCATATTATACACCTCCTTACATTCCTGCTGGCAAGCACAGGTTTGATGGCACAATCTTGATGATTGCTTTGACCTGCTTCTCTTCGCTATAGCCAGTGATGACAAACTCTCTGTGATTGCCCACGACCAACGCCATATCAAAGTCCTTCTGGAGCTGACGAACAACATCATCCTTCAAGCTATCTACCTTCTTAATAGCATCGTTCATATCTGCGTAGTTGCAGATGCTCAATTTTCCATCCAGTCTCTGATACATTACTGTCCAAACACTCAACTTGTTTCTATTCATAGATATTCTCCTTTACTCATTGCATTTTATTGTCCTCAGTATACCATAATCCGAGTAATAATGCAATAATTATTTTATAAATTTATTTATCCGAGAATAGTGCCGTAGAATATAAGCTCTACCCTACAGTTCTGACCTCTTAGCTCTGATCTGTCTGATTCTGAGAGCATTCTCAGTTGGTTCATCACAGGCATAAGAGCCTTTTGTATGAGGCAAATGTGCTCTCACTGTCTTGACTGAGATATTCATCATCTCTGCAATTTCTTCATCAGGTACGCCATACCGGTTCAGCCGGTTAATTCTCTTTGTTTGGTCAGATGGGTATATTCCGCTATCCACCAGAACCTGACGGATTGTACTGTGTGATAATCCGGTTTCTTTTGCAACAGCTTTCAGACTCTCTAATTTATCGTACAAAGCAATGATTTCATCTCTTGTATAAACCATATCCTCACCTCTTTCTGTGTAGATTGTACCACTAATGTTCTCGTAATACAATAGACTCTCCTTCTTTTAACTCCCAGCAGCCTACTCCTTGACAGATACAGTCATAGCAATGACCTCCGCAGACTTTTGCATTGGTTGGAGCTGTTGTCGTACCATCCTTATACAGGACATGCGCTTCTGGTAAATGGTAAGGGTTGTCCAGTTTAAAACCACGCCATCCTGAAAAGATGATTTGCAGATTCTCTGGGATCACCCCTCCATCCGCTATGTATTGATTGACCAGCTCAAATTTCTTGGTAAATGCTAAGAAGTTGGTTTCTTTACAGGTTTGTGCAACTTCAACCATCATCTCTAAATACTCCATATTCAGTATATCTCCAGACACATGCCATCTAAAGTATCTTGCTGTGAATGCTGCTCTTATTGCTTGCATCTTAAACGATGCAGGGTTATCCATGAACAAATCCAGATTGTTCTGATAAGCATTCCTTACACTCTTACACCTCTTTTCCATTCGGCAAGCATAACACTCTTTTGTGCATGGAGCATCTTGCCTACAAGTTTTAATTGCAGGCAAAGAAATAGATGGGATTGCTCCCATCTTGATGTTTCCATTTGATACTGATAGTTTTGTTGTCATAATCTTAAATCCTTTCTTCAAATCTGAAAAACATATCGCCCTTGCTGTCATTTATCTTTGTAATCAAAAACTTCATATCATACAACTGACCAAGCAGCTTCTGTCTACTCAATTTCTTTGCCGTGTCCACTTCCTCCTTTACATAGTCACAAAGCACACCCAATTCATCTAACGGCTCTTGAATATAGTACAGGTCGTTTTGAACCTCATCTCTGACAGAATTGATTAAGCTATGCAGCATCTCGACAACCTCATCACCAAGCTGTTCCTGAAGAACTTCCTCTAAATTCTGTAGTAGATGTTCATCGTCTGTATTGTACAAGTCTTTGTATCCACCGTTTTTAAAATACAGTCGCATCTTTATCCTCCTAAATATGGCAGTCAAACCCTGTGATATACCAGCCGTTTTTAATTGCCGTTGTTTTGTTTCTTCCCATTGTTCCTGTGCTACACTATCTGCTACTTCCCAATTCCAATAGCATCCATCTGGCATGAAACAGAAGTAAGGCAGATTTATCGGTGTCTTGTTCCAATCAATATCACCTGCCTTTGCACAATCACATCTGTCTGTACCAATAACAAAGGCAGTTTCATCTGGTGTTGCTACATAGCCACGGCTACCATGTTTCACCGCAACCATATCATTCTGATGATAGTTAAAGGTGTAGTAGTCAAAGATACCGTCTGATTCATCTGTATCGTTATCGAATAAAAAGTCATTCAGCAGATTACAGACGCTGCTAAACTTTGGTTCCTCGGTGATTGCTACACAAAAGTAATGTCCCATTACTCTTCATCCTACACTCTTCTTTCCCATTCATCCACCATCTCCTGATACTTCTTTGGCAGCTTTTTATATCGGCGCACTTTGTCTGCTGAACTCCAGCAGTTCAATGGAACCTCAGTGATAATGTAGTTGTACAGGCGATGTGCTGCATCGTACAGGATTGTCAGACCATGCGTTAGACAACCTTCATCAATCACAGCAACCTCACCACCCTGTTCCACATAATTTCCAATGAAATCATCAACCGATTTAGGACTGTACAGTTTCATTTCATATCCTCCTTTGAATTTATAGACTCAATTCAGCCCTCCATAAAGAAGGGCTGTACTCAGCCTACATACTCTATGCAATAATGTGTTTTAGCTTTTCAAGCTCACCCTGGCAAGCATCAATGTGCTCTTTCAAACTGATAATCTTTGCACTTGCTTCCTCTCTCACCGGCTTATACACATCCTGCAATTTATCAGTCAGTCTACTAAAGCCAACCTCTCCACTCAAAAACGCCTGTTCCTGATACTGCTCAAACTTTCTCACCAAGCCACGCATAGAGAAGTCTGGATGTGTATCAGGACTGTACAGGATAACGGTGTTTTTATTCCCATCGTCCCTCCATGAGTTATCACCCTTTACAAAATACTTGCACTCAACCATGCAGTTGTACAGGTCGCCGTATACGCAAGCATCGAATTTGTCTCTAAGTCTCCACATAGAAGTTGCTGTTCTTGTTCCTTTGAGTCTCATAATAATTTCCTCCTATAATTTCTCTTTTGTTTTAAAACCTTTTTGTTATGCTATACTGTATTTGTATACTTTAAGTGTAAAAAATTAAGATATCTCAACGGCTCTGTCTTTCAGTTCCTCTTTTACTCTCATAGGACATAGCACTCCAACACCAAGTTCGCTGATTAGGTATGCCACCTTAACCTGACCTGGGACAATGATTTTGCTATCACCCAGCACACTCATCACCTGTCTAAGCAGATAGGTATTGAAGTATGCCTCACCTATTTTGCACAGTGGAGCACATTTCTTGTCATTAGCTATCAGCTTCGCTGCTTTATGTACCGTCTCAACTCCCTTTTCTTTTAAGAAGAATGTTGGCGTAGTGGCTTCCATATTCATCAGATTCTCTGGAATAATCACATTCAACGGTGGTTTGTTGCCCTCTGTGCTATAAGGCAGATCATACTCATGCTTTTCATATAGACATGCGGCATAATAGCCGTTACTGTGTACAAAGCACTGACACTCTTTATCCACAGCTTTAATATGCTGCATAGTATAGGTCGTCTTATTGCTTTTATCCCAGCAATGAGCAGCCAAGCTCTTGATTGCTCTCTCATGCTTCTTTGTATTGGTGTTCATTTTAAAACTTCCTTCCTATTATATATAGATGATTTCTTATCTTGAAATCCATGTTGATGTACTTGCTTGATTCTCCCAATCCACCTCCCACAATCCAGACAGGCACTGATAGTCTGTCATATTCTCTGCTACCTTGCGTTCTGCCGTTTCATATGTTTCAGCCTGTACTACACCAACGACACAGTCAACCCTTGTCATCCTTGTGTTGTGACAATCCAGTCTGTACATCCAAATCTTCATGGCTTGCCTCCTTAAAACATAACCCTATTAAACAATGCAACCTGGATAATTTCATCTGCCACAAGAGGACTAAAGTCAAACCCTCCGGCGCCAGATTCAATTTCTATCAGCTGATCTGCCAGCCAGATATGATTCTCTGGGTCATTCAGCCATGTGTTCAGCCCACGGCGCAACATGTCAATATCCAGCACATAGCTTTCATCCTCGATATTGTCATACAGTTTTAGTGGCGCTCCATCGACAAACCCCAGGTGTGAATCATTGTCATACAGTCTACTGAGCTTCAAGCGATTACTCCAGTAATAGCCTCCGCTGCCAAATGCTACTTCCAGCAGTTTTTCAATATCATCATCTGTGAACTCTATGTTCATCTTTACTTCAAAAGTCATCATTATTCCTCCACTTCATAGCCATATTCTTTGCAAACTGCTGCAATCAATTCAGCCTTGCGTTCCTGTGCAAGCTGGATTGCAGTATCCTCTGCTTTCTTTGACCGTCGTGCTACCTGTTTAAGCAGGATTTTCAAACCTTTACCTAATACCTGTAATACCGTTTGGTATCCACCTCTATCTTCTAATGTGCATGGCGTTACATACAGGTAATAACCACGACGAACCTCTTGATAATTGAAGTAATTCATTCCACCTAAATCATAGTCCATGCTTACACACAGATGGGTTTCTTTGTCGCCGTTCTCTTTCAGCTTGATGTATTCTTTCTTTAACATAATGATTCCTCCTAATCCTCTGCTTCTTCCATAATTCGTTTTCCATAGTCTTTCAGGGCTGCTCTGGGGTCATCAAAATAGTGACCCCAGTAATAATCCTCACCGTTTCTACAACGCCATGTTACATATTTTCCTCTTCTTTCACCAAGAACGACTTCAAGTTCATCATCAATCGCACATGATTCAACGATTGTGTAACCTGCGTTAATTCTTGTATCCCTCTCAATCTCATTTTGTACTTCACACATGGCAATCGCCAGTTCCTGAAGCATTTCATCTATTGCGTCAGCATCCTCTACCAATTCTCTGATACTAGGAATATCCTTTCCACCGTTGTACTTTGCCATAACCCACATTTCAATATGTTCATCTGGGTCAAAGTTAGCAGCATATTCTTTGATGTCATCCACAAAGTTGTCTGCCGACACACTGAATATGAAGTCCTCACCGGCTGGAGAATACTTCTCCAGCTCTATCCATGATTCACTTTCATTGACAACCCAATCAAGCTGCTCTAGCTTATCTAAATATTTCTGATTCATGCCTGTACCTCCCATTCATATCTTGCGTCAAATAAAGGACGGCGGCTTTTACGCTCAACCACCGTGAGATAATCGCCGTCATCCTCTACATCCACCGCACCTTTATTAAAGGTAATTCCCTTCTCTTTCAAGAACTGGATCAATGCTCTTCTGGGGTTTCCTTTTGTCGAGAAATACCCCAGAACATTGACATCATTTGTAACCCAGCCGTCTCCATCTGCCCAGGCATCCACCTGCAACACCTCAAAGCTTTGATTCATTCTAATCTCTCCACTTCACTTTGAAAAATCTTTCTATCCAAGCACTATTTGGAGACTCAAAATCTCCAATAGCTCTGCCAGTTTCATCATAGATATTTCCACGATACACACAATCTGTATCGGAAAAGAACACATCAACATGGTGTTTTTCTGGGTCAAATGTATCTCCATACCACATATCAATCCATGTTTTCATTGTCTGATTTCTCCTTCCCTATTTAACTTCCTCATCTGACATTGGAAACACCACTATCTGTTGACCTATACGCAAAAACATTTCAGGTTGGTGGAATCGTTTCACATACCGCTCAATTTGTTCATCTGTCAGTGAGCAGAAATTGTCAATTCCGGCTCCGACCACAAGGAAGTTACCGGCAATCACATCATAGATCCCACCATCATCATCAGACAAGGGGCAAGACAAGGCACGATTCATCTGAAGATTCAGCAACTTGCCTTCATCATTACAAATCAGACAAACCTCATCTTCAAATGGATAGACAGCCTGAATTAGCCCTCCAACGATTTTCTGTAACACCTCCAATTCATTCTCAATCTCAACTAACTGTGGGTGCATCTCAGGTTTTACCAGTAATACTTTCATCATGTTCTTCTTTTTCATTTCAAAAACCCCTTAATTTAAAGTATACTTATAATAATTGACAGCAATAATGCAAGTTTCGCTCTTAAACTTACATTTTACGCAAATACATTATTCAATTCTTCTGTCGGGTCTGCTCTGAACAAGAACCCTTTCTTAAATCTACTATAATAGCCGCCCAGCTCTTTCATCTTTCCTCTAAGCACATTAAAGGCTTCTTTATCCAGTGTCTCTACAATTTTGACAACCCAGATTTTGCTCTGGTCTCTGGTGTCTACATCCTCATTGACGGTATACTTGCCAATCTCAGTAGCAGCTTCCACTGATACATCAGGTTTTACAGGGCGTTTAACGGTTTTCTCTACTTCATAGGTTTCTACTTCATCCACGATATTGACAAATTCAATCGACCCATCAGCAGCCCACTGATTCAATTTGTCTATCGAACAAAGGAATCCATTTCCTCTACTCTTAATAGAGGTTACTGTTTTATCCAGCTTGCGACCCATTTTCATACAGGTAATTTTGTCGCTGCTGATTTGGTTCCCAATCTTTGTAATCTCATAGACAAAACCTTTGCTGCACCCATAGTTGAAATATGTTTTCAACCTGATGTGCTGTCCTACTTTGATTTCTGCCGGTTTTTCAATCGGCTGCGCCTTTTTGACCTTTCTGGTTTTGGTTTCCTTTACAACCACAGTCTCATAGACTCTATCGTCTGGTTTCTTTGGCTCTCTGTAAACCACTTTAAAAGGCTTGTCCCATTTACCAACAGAAACATCATAATAGAAATTGGTGCTGAAATAATCAATCATTCCATCACTATCATCGTACCGGTAGGAGTTGATGAAGTCGATGACATTCTGAATCATTGTATGAGCCTTTGAAACATACTTATCATCCCTATCAAAGTGATACTCATTTACATCAGCGTGTTTCTCAACTCCATCAACAAAGACATTGTAAGGTGCTTCCATCAGTGCTACATAGATAGTGGAACCACCAGAATACGATGAATACCGTACACTCCATTTACAATCAGAATAGGCTTCCTTCAAATAAGAGCGGATGATTTCTGTGATTTCCTTTGTACTTCTGCCGCACTTGTAATTCTTGCCAGCCCAGCCGTTCTGTGTGTAGAACCATCTTCTATCACCGTCTGCTGTTTCTTCTGTATGTACGCCGGTTTCAACTTCTTTTCTGTTCTTCCATACCGCAAACAGAACATCGTACTCATTATTGAGCACCTGCATCTCTGCATCACTTCCACCCATATCAGGATGTAGCTTCATTGCCCACTCTCTGTACAGCTTTTTCAGTCCATCAAACGATGTGATATTTACCAAGTATTTCATCATTCGAACCTCCAGTTTAATCCTTCAAAATGATTGTTCCATACTCTGTGACTTCGCCCTCGACCTGCATCATGTAGTCGCTGGCATAGGATTCATAATCGATGTAATCAATCAGTTCACATGGAACCTCATACAATTCACTGACCAACACACTTCCCAAATCATCAAGCTCATTTGCTGGGTAAAAAGTGAAATCTGACTCACAATGTTCTATAAGCCGTTCAGCTCCAAAATACGTCAAACCAGCATCCAACGCTTTTTGATTTGTCCAGTTTGTCAGCAGATCATACATATCGTTCAATTCTTCAGCGGTTACAGGAATCATACTGTCAACATCCTGCTCAATGTAATCAATCGAGATTTCATCAGGATAGAATGGAATTTCAAGTGGTGATTCATAATCATCTGGATCAATGTCATCCAATTTGTCAGCAGCCTCCAGGAAATCCAAAACTTCCTTTTCACTGGCTGGGATCTCTAATGTAGTGTCACGAATCGTTACGGTAAAAGGCAATACTAACATTTCTATTTCCTCCTTTAATCGATTGCCCCACATGCCATTAAGCGTTGTGTCTCTTCGTCTGCATTATGGAATCTTTGCCACCAATTATTTAATCTGCGTTGTTCTTCCTTTTCAGCAGTTTTCCATCCATCATAATCTTCTTTGGTCATGACATACACACGACCCTCAAAGACACCTCCTGCGCTACAATGCCAAAGCTCAACATGAATTTCCTTTCTTCTCATCAGTGTGTTATAAATGAAATCATATTCGCTCCAGCTCTCACAAGAAATAGCAGCTCTTTTATAGCCAAATTTGAGCATCTGCCACTCATATTCTACATTGTTATCTCTTGCAAACTTCCTGATATAACCTTCAAAGTTCTTCATGGCTATTCTCCTTTCACATCTGCAAACAGACAATCGTGATACAGTGCGGCTAAGTTGGGACACAAGCCCAGCCCGCCATCAATTCTAGGTACTCTGCGATATGTATCACGATGAATGCAGCTTGTTTTCTCACACTGGGTACAATCGCAAGCCTGATATTCCTCATAGCTCATCTTCCAATTTGTGTTGTTAATAAATTCTTCTCTTGTCATATTGATTCCTCCTATTAAAAGAGCCGCCATGATTGGCGGCTTTGTCTTTACTCCTCAAATGCACTGTACAGATTCTGTGCGATTTCGTCATACTCACAATCCAATGTGTTCATGATGGTTTCAATCAGACTTCCCATGACTATCCTCCTTTCTTTTTGATAGCTCTACCGCCAGGCGGCGGTTTCGTCTTAATTTTCAAAGACTCATCAGGAGCTTTATTTCAGATTCCAAATATCCAACCATCTGGAAACATACAGATGATCCTCTCCATCTGCATCCCACCATCCATCATCTTCATTCAGCATTTGATTGATTTTGTCGATAGTGGTTTCATTTTCAATTCTCCTTTCACTTTGCCAGCCTATACAAGCCAGCCCATGCGAATAGCATCAAAGCGATTAAAGTCAGATTCATAACCCACCTCATGCTGATTTCTTTAATGGATTCTTTGATTTTGGATTCTTGCCCTGTGGGTGTTTATGACCACCCCTATTTTCAATTTTACAGCTCATTTCCACAAGCCAGCTTGCGATTCCTGTAAGAATCAGACCTACAAACAGACAGACCAATACAATCATTTTGATCCCTCCTATACCAAACCTATCTCTAAAGTATATTTTAGGGTAAAAAAAAAGAGCTGCTTTTCAGCAACTCTTTCATTTTTTACTCAACCCAGTTTTCAATTTTTAGGTCTATCACTCGCTCAAATTCACGAACATTATTTGTTACCAGAATCAAGTCCTCAGACTTAGCATGAGCTGCGATTAGCATATCCATTGTACCAATAGGCGTTCCCTTTTTATGAAGTTCTGCACAGATTTTTCCGTATTCAAGCGCAGCGTCATCATCAAAAGGAATAATATCCAGTAAAGATACAAACTGCAACAATGCCGCCATATTCTTTTCAGGATTTGAGCTTTTTTCTACGCCATATTCTAATTCTGCCAAGGTGATGACAGAGATACACAAACCCTCTTGCAGATTTTCCTTGAATTTCTCAAGAACCTTTTCAGGTTTGTTTTTGATTGCGTAGATACAAATGTTAGTGTCTAACATATACTTCATGACCAAAAATCCCTTTCTGTCGGCACTTCTGCCATACGACCTTCATCAAAAAAGTCATCCGTAAAATTATCCAGGCTGTTCAGAAAAGTTTGCCATGCAGCTTCTTTTGGAACCAATAACACAGCCCCACCGAGTTTCTGCACAAAAACTTCCTCACCAGAAAAACGAAACTTTTTAGGTAGTCGGACGGCTTGACTTCTGCCATTTTCAAATACTTTAGCTACTTCCATAGTAACACCTCCTATATAATATATATCACGATATATATTATTTGTCAACACCTCCTTTTTAATCTTGATTTTAGAGCTATTGCTCATGGACAAGGGCTTTAAGGATAAACCCCATAGAACCTAGAATACATGGATTTCATTTTCTGTGATAACACCTTTGATTTCATCATCAAATTCACCATCAGTGCCTTTGTCATCCAGCAACAGAATACACCTGTCGCCTATTTCTACTTCGGTTTCATTCCATGCCCAACCGTTTCCAGCTTCATCTACTCCAATACAATATTCATCTGTGGTTTCAACCGTAACTGGCTTTATTGCGTTTACATGGCAACCCATTGACAGCATGGTTGCCAGAATTAGGCTACATAATTTCATCCTAAACCCTCCAATTTCTAAAGAAAAAGAGCTGCTTTTCAGCAGCTCTTTCATTTTAATATCGCTTTTGTTTTTAACAGTATTTTTACAGATTATCCCAGTCAATTTCATCTTCTGAATTTTCACGAATTTGAGTGCTACACTCATATAATTCATGTGGGGCAATATCCTGTCCATTTCCCCATTCAATTCCGGTTCCTCCTGGTAGGAGGTGGACTGTACAAAAGTAATCTTTGTCATTCAGTTCACCAAACCAAGAGCCTTTTATATAGGGAGTTACATCAAACAGCTTTATCTCACCTGTTTCATAAGTGAGTTTTAACCGATGATTTTCTAATGGAATAACCTCAGTTAATTTAGGCTGCAACATAATGACACCTCTTATCTTAAAGGATCAATGCGGAAAAATGGTTCACCATGACTTAATAAATTCCAGTTTGCCTCCAAATCTTCACGATGTATTTCTATCCATGCTTCCAGTAGTTTCAATTTGCTTTTAGGGAAGCTGCCCTCGATGATTGTTCCATCTAAAGCAATTACCACCTCTTCACCTGAATATTCAGCATGGATATGCGGTGCATTATGTTTCCCACTTGGTTCACTGTACATTCTGACAATAATGCCATAAAAGATACTTAATACAGGCATAGAATCACCCTTTCCTTTTCTTTATTATAGCACACTTCATGCCATAATTCAATTTAGTTTAGAGCTATCGCTCATGGGCAAGGGCTTTTTGAAAAGAAACCTTTGAGAAACTTTTGTGTATAAAAGTAGCCGCCCATTTCTGGACGGCTCTTTCATATGCGTTTAAAATTTGAGTCCTTCAATGGCATTATCATAGACAAATTGCATGATTTCTTCCATATCATTGGTTTCGTAAAAGTAAACCAGCAAGGTTTTAAATTCCACAATCTTATCTTCTGGAATTGAGATAATACCGCATCCGTTTTGAATCATAATATGATTGGCATAAAGCATAGATGACCTTTTGTTACCATCTAAAAACAGTTGTGTTCTCATTAGGTAAAGCATTGCAGTAATTGCCCTTTGTGTAGCACAAGGAATCTGATTGATTTCCTGTAAAGTTTTGGACACTTCTTCTACATCAGGAATACCAGGAATCCACTTTGTACCACCAATTTGAACCGGAATTGTTCTAGGAAAACCCGCATTATAGACCAGATCATCCCCACCAACTAATTTATTAAGTTGACAAGCATATTGCAAATCCGCATCCGCTTCAAGGTTATCCAGAAGAAAATACCATGCTCTTTTTAGATTATTGATGGTCAAGACATCATTCAATTTCATTGTTACCGGCAAGCCATTAAAAACAGCATCCGTTTCTGGAAAGGTTACAGCCAGCCCTTCCAGGCGTGCTGATTTCCAAATAGTATCAACAATGTTTCGCCTTGCAACAAATTTGTTTTGTTCAAGGGTCATATTAAACTTATCCTGCATATTGTTTTCACCTCTTTTTTATTATAGCACACTTCATGCCATAATTCAATTTAGTTTAGAGCTTTCGCTCATGGGCAAGGGCTTTAAGGAAAGCCCTTGAGAACCGTTTAGCCTATTTGGATTTCTTTTCCTTATTCTGGGAGGAATTGCTTTCAAATGTGATTGGCATATATCCCAATTTATCAGCGAGAACGTCAACAATCAGATGCTCAAGTCTCATATCTTTAGCACCCTTTACTTTGCCATCTTTAGCTTCTACAAAGCCAATCAGAACATAATTCAGATGACGCTTTTCAAGTGTGATTGCATCGTGGTTCTCTGGCAGCATATGCGCTACAATAGTGTTCAACTGAATTAACAGTTTGGATTTGGAAAGTTTTGAAACTTGAAAATCAGGATATTTTTTGTCCACAGCGCAGACAATGGATGCAGTTTCTGCGTTGATAGATGGTGCTTCAACTCCAATGCCAGCACGATTTCCCACATCGCTAGTAAACCATACGTTCAAATTACGGATGAAAGTCTGAACAAATTCGTTGTATACGATATAGGACACGCCCTTTGTGTTTTCATTCAGTGTTGCAAATCTCAAACGTTTTAGTTTGGAATCAACACTATAATGCGCATCGGTTTTAGATGGTTTTTTGAGTGTATAGGATGCACAGCCGCCACGCTGGGAAACCCATCTATCATAGGCTTCAGATGCACTGATAGCGCACAATTCGCCAACCCAGTCCGCAGTAATAGCGTTATTCAGCTCGGTGAAAGTTGCATTTGCGGTTTCAACAGCGGTGTTGATTTCGCTGGCTTTAGCATCATTGTCAATCATTTCATTCAAGACGATAACATTGTTATACGCCTTCATAGCAAGGTCGGAGGTTTTGTCAGATGGATTTGCAATGTAAAGAGAAGATGCGAAAACGTCGTTAATAGATTTGACGGTTTCGTCGTTCATCTGTTTCATAGCGATAAAGTTGGAATTGATAATGGATTTTGTCATAGTAATTACTTCCTTTCGTAGGCGCACTTATAGTGCGAATTTGTGAATATTTTGATGGTTACGACTTTAGAGCCGTACTAAAGCACACGATATTCATGCACTTTAGTACAGCCCTAAATAGGACTGTACTTGATAGAGCTTGCATCTGAACAAATAACCTTTACAGATAATCGTCACTTCAAATCGTCACGAACCTAGTTTTGCCCATCGTATCAACCACAGCATTTTTGCAATGCTTCCACTATTTTCAAGTGTTATCTCGCTCGATTACCAATTCTGTATACGGTTTTCCCTTCAGATATGGCGTTACCCACACCCTTTTTCGTGACTGATACTAATCCACATGATTTCATCAATAATCACAGATATTAGACTTTAGGTGTCTAACGTCTTGCAATTATTTCCATCATGCAAAGGTTTCGCAATCCATTTCATCGGCAAATAACCTAGTTGACGTAAAAACAAAACTGATAGCTTTTTATAGTGCTTTTGGGTTTACACTAATGGCTTACTATCTCGGGATTTTCACCCTACGCCCTATTGACTGTGAGGGATACAGCGACGTCACACTTTACCTAAAAAAGTGCGCAATAGTCCCGCATCCGTTTTTGTCCCAAAACTAACTATGTCAGAAGTGCATATTTGCTCGGTGGTGCATTACTAACCTAACGGAAAGCTACACCGTTACACAGTACCGTTAGAACAGTTTAACCTAACGGAAAAGCCGTTCAAGTATCATGTATTTTTCGCAAAATTTGCTATTGATTGCACAGTATGGACAAAAGAGGGATTTTTGTCTTTATTGTGGTACACCATAAACAAAAGAGAAAGAAGATTTTTCAATCTTCTTTTTGTTTGTAAAGATAATCCTCTAACGCTTCTATAACGATTGAACCTCTTGTGCGGTTTTCCATTTCTGCCCTTGCGACTAACTGTTCCATTAAGAAATTATCTAATCTCACAGTAAAAGCGCATGAGTTTTTGTGCCTATCCGCTTTATAACGTTTTTCTTCTGCCATGCTTTACACCACCTTTTAAAAGATGGTATAATTATAGCATAGTCAAGGAAATCTTTCCAGCCTTTACAATCAATCAATCTTCTATTTTCAAGGTACGGTAACACCACCGTATAGCGTTACTGTGAGATTTTTTCAGTAGTCCCACAACTACCGCAAAACGTGTTACTTGATACAGTGCCTACCGCATACCCTTCTTTCGCCTTGCGGGTACTTGATACAGTGCCTACGGCATACCCTTCTTTCGCTCACCCTATCGGGCTTTCGTTTCGCTTGCTGTGCCTATACAATACCATGTGGAACCCACAAAGTCAATGAATAAACTGTAAATGATATATTAATAAATTATGAACGCAAGAAACAAAAAATTCCTTTCCCGCGTATATAATGTAGACAAGTCAAAAATACCGGAAAAATCTGTCCAGATATTCCTAAATTTTACAAAGATAAATATTGTTCTAATCTATGAAAATTATCTGGTAAATATAACAATCTGTATAAAACAACACAAAATAAAATTTTAGTATAATGCAACGAATGTTACCTAGTATATACCATAGATACAATGAAATAGATAAAAGATTGTACATAAAGGATAACAGATAAAAGTGTTAGCACTGTATACAGTAGAGTGCTAAAAGAATATGATAGAATAGATATTACATATAGGATAGATAGAATGATATAGATATACATATAGTAATAAAGATAGGTAAAAAGAGGATAGATATACAATAATAATGTATAATATACAGTAATAAGTGAATAATATACATGATACAGTGAATATATGCAAGTAACAGTGTATAAAAATAAAGAAGTATAGGAAAAAGTTATAGATAGTATAAGATAAATGAATAGATATATGTAGCAATGTGATATATTATATATTGTATAGTATGAAAAATCGGAATGTGGTATTTTTCGCACATGAAGACCGAAACTGTATTAGTGTACTAGTACAAGTAATACACTATACAAACTAGCACAGTAGTACAACCATGACAAAGGTAAGAATAAGCGGCGGGCGGTGCTAGGACAACGGCAAGCCTAGCCGCCGAAAATATCAAAAAACGGCAGTCGGGGCACTTAACATTTTCGCATACCATGCCCACCAGAGAATCACCCTTACGTCATCAATTTAAGTTTGCGCTATCTCCCCTGTCATCGTCTCTATATTCTCCCTATCCTCTTATCGGCAAAATCTTCGGCTGCCTCCCCTATTCCCTACTCTAAACCCTTGTTTTTCCTCTAATTTAATAAATCTCTGTAAAAATACCTCTAAAACACCCCAATATCAGCTCATTTCCACTCATTTTTGTATGATAATCAATGAAAACTGATGGATTTTGTACTGGTTTTGCCCTCATATCATCGTGTTTTACTCCCAAATCTGATAAAGTATCGAAATTGCAGCCTCTGGTATCCATGTTGGGTACTGGGGGCTACTTTACATTATAGGAGAGTTTGCGGCTTGCTGATCTCCAGTACGCCCCCATAGGCTTACCCTCTATCTCCCTATATGTCTAATCTTTTATCACTATTTAATTCTGATTATTCCTCGGATAATTGAAAAATTCCCGTGAAAGTGTTGTAATCAAGCATTTTCTGTGTTATACTGGTGGCATCAACACTAAATGAGGAATAATAGGAGGTACAACTATGAGTAATGCAGTATATCTGACACATGGTACTGGAGCAGTAGCATACAGACAGGTTGATTCCATGAAGAGAGCTAATCGTGGTGCAGGGATTCCCCTGAGAGCACACCATACAGCAAAGCAACCAATAAAGACCAAAGCTGAATATGATGCCTTTATCAACTATTTTTATGGTAAAGGTCAGTTTAGAAATCTTCTTCTCTTTGTACTGGGTATTGAGTTTGGTATGCTGAGAAGCTGCGACCTCCTGAAACTGAAAATAGCTGATGTGTTTACTGGTAGTCGCTGCCGGTCTATTATCTATGGTGTGATTGAGCAGAAAACTGGTAAGCGTCAAAACATCTATGTAACTGATGTAGCAAGAGAAGCTATTGAATGGTATCTTACAGAACATCGCCAATACAAGTCTCTGAATGAACCTCTGTTCATCTCTCGTAAAGGCAATCAGCTTTCTACCAGACAAGCAAGAGATATTCTGCATAAGGCTGGTGAAGCTGTAAACTCTGAGTGTCCAGTAGCTATGCACACTCTGCGTAAAACATGGGGTTATCATACTTTGAAGAACCATAAGAATGATAACATGGCACTGATTGATGTAATGAGATGTTACAATCACTCTAATCCAGAGGTTACATTGAGATATATTGGCTGCTCTGAGGAGCATAAGAGAGATATCTGTATGAGCTTCCACATCACTGATGATGTAAAGGCAGCAGAGAAGAATGAGACTGTAGTGGTTGATGAAGCTAAGAAGTTTGCTGATACCACCAAGAGAGATGATAGAAGTAAGCACCAGCACACCTCTCCCCTCTCCAGTAACATGATGGATGTATTGGCTGGGGCTATGAAACAAGGTCTGCCATTTAATGTAATGAATATGAGGATATAAAGGCTTCTCAGTGAACTGGGAGCGAACCATCAGTTGATATTGTGTATAGGAGAATCAAAGATGGTGAGCGACCTTTGTTTTGTTATGCTGGTTGCGATTGCTCGGATAAATAATTTAATTAAATATTAGTGTTATACCAGCAATCCGCAACAATATATACTGTATTTAATTGGATGCCACCCCCCTTTT
>OIWQ01000429.1_pt1 | contig 55740 bp, 47 predicted proteins | sample 1587571 | NCBI WGS metagenome assembly OIWQ01 (sample SAMEA3888910, study PRJEB22519) | human gut metagenome | biome: human gut; feature: human-associated habitat; material: faeces | place: Denmark | collected 2010
CAAGTTGTCAACGGGCTGAGGTAAAGCGGGTCCTGCACTGCGATGCAACAACAAGTGCGGATATGAACGCTATTCTGTCAAAAAGCCTTCCTGCTGCCGCGATATTTTCGCCCCAACAACTACAAATTTTATACTTATTTCATACAAACTTTAAACTCTTTTAATTGATTTTTTTCTTACACTATCTTATACTCATCTCACATCAAAATCTCAGACAGATCCAATTCCCATTTTCTACGTCTGATGTCCAGTATGGAGAGCATTTCATATTTCAAGACCATTTCGGTCAGAGATTTTCATTTTGATGATAACGATTATATTTTTATTAAGGAGGACTTGCCTATGGGACAAGCAGATGTAAATGTTAATCTTTGGCTTAAGGATACGAAACGGTTCGCAGACCTGTTCAACGCCATTTTATTTCAGGGAAAAGCCGTGATCCTACCGGAGAATCTTCACCCCAGCCCGGAGACAACCGCAGTCAGTCTTCAGGACGCTCAGGGGAAAAATGTTGTAAAAAAGCAATACCGTGATATCATCATGAACTGGCAGGATCAGGCTGTGCTGATGCTGCTGGCGGTGGAATCACAGACTGCCATTCATTACGCTGCACCGTTGAAAGTAATGCTCTATGACAGCATGGAATATGCGGAACAGGTGCGGGTCAAATGGAAAGAACGTCCGCCCCGTCTTTCTTCGGCTGAATTTCTTTCCCGGTTTCAAAAGAATGATAAACTCATCCCGGTGATTACTTTGATCTTCTATTATGGGACAGAGGAGTGGGATGGACCTTTGGAACTGCATCAGATGTTCGATCTTGGTACAGAAAAGAACCATGCGGAACTGATGAAAAAGTACCTTCCCAATTATCACATTAACCTCGTCGATGTCAGAAGACTGAAAAATTTAGAATCTTTTCAAAGTGATTTACAAATCATCTTCGGTATGCTACAATGTAGTCAGGATAAATACGCATTGCGTACATATGTGGCAAATCATAAAGACTATTTCCAAAAGCTGGATCTGGAGACTTATCATGCACTTGGAGCATTCTTAAATTCCCGGCAGCTTATGGAGATAAACGTAGAAAAGAACGAAAGGGAGGAACTGGATATGTGTAAAGCACTGGAAGACATTTATAATGATGGCGTTCAGGATGGTATGGAACAGGGCAGACGATCGGGAATTGCGGAGGGCGAAGCCTCCCACAAAAAGGAAGTTGCCTTTCAAATGCAAAAGCTTGGCTATTCTTTGGATGCAATCGCAGCAGTACTGAGAGAATCGGTTGATGGAATCAGCCAGATACTGGCTGTAGTTGGATAAATTTGCATTGTTGAGTGAATACGCTGTGGAGCTAAAAAACTTCTTATCGAGATGGTCAGCGGAAAGCATGTTTTCTGTGAAAAATCAATCACGGTCAACAGCAGACAACTGGAAGAGTGCGTGGCAATCGCACAGGAGAAAGGGCTTGTGATCTGTGACGGAATGACCTTGCTTCATATGCCATTGTATAAAGAACTGAAAAAGAAGATTGCAGAAGGCGCGATCGGTGATGTGAAAATGGTACAGGTCAATTTGGGAAGCTGCAAGGAATATGATGTAAAGAACCGTTTCTTTTCAAAAGAACTGGCAGGCGGAGCATTGCTTGATATCGGAGTGTATGCGACTTCTTTCGCAAGATATTTTATGAAGAGCAAGCCGGACGTTGTACTGACGACAGCCAATTATTTTGAGACCGGAGTAGATGAGACAAGCGAAATCCTTCTGAAAAACCCGGATGGAGAGATGGCAGTCATGGCACTGACAATGCGTGCAAAACAGCCAAAGCGTGGCGTGGTGGCAGGCGAAAAAGGATTTATCGAAATCTATGATTATCCAAGAGCGGCAAAGGCAACGATCACTTATACAGAAAGTGGAAAGACCGAAGTGATCGAGGCAGGAGAGTCAGCAAAGGCACCTCAGTATGAGGTGGCGGATATGCAGGATTATCCAGCGTGTCGTAAAACCCCTTGCTTTAGCTATGGGGATATAAGACACTTCCATCGAATTTACGCAAGTAATTGAAAATGGAACAAAATATCCTCGTAATAGATTTAAAAATGGCATATAATACATATATGAATATTACATATAAATCCAATAACAATGTAATCTATTCTTGTAAATACCATGTTGTTTGGTGTCCTAAGTATAGACGCAAAATCTTAACAAATGGAATAGATACCAGATTAAAGGAACTTCTCCTTGAATATGCTGCAAATATTTCTGTAGACATCATGGAAATGGAAATCATGCCGGACCATGTACACATACTCATGGAAGTAGCCCCTCAGTTTGGTATTCACAAAGCAGTTAAATCATTAAAAGGATATACTTCCAAAGTTTTGAGAAGTGAATATCCGTCATTGAAAACAAAAATACCATCACTGTGGACAAACAGCTATTTTGTATCAACTGTTGGTGGTGCTCCGCTTGATGTAATCAAGCAATATATCGAAAATCAGAAAACATCGCAAAGACAAAAGGATAAATTAGGATAATGCAAAAAGGTGTTAAATTTAGAATCTATCCGAATAAGGAACAGCAAACTATCATCAATCAGACGTTAGGTTGTTGCAGATTAATCTACAACAAAGGTCTTGCTATGCGTAATGAAGCCTATCAGAATGGCAATAAAATTGGCTATTCACAGACTTCTGCAATGCTGATAGACTTAAAGAAAAGTGATGATTTTGCATTTCTTAAAGCGGTAGATTCTATTGCTTTACAACAGTCCTTGCGTGACCTTGACAGAGGTTTTGTAAACTTCTTTCAGAAACGTGCATCCCATCCGACATTTAAAAGTAAACAGAATCACCACCAGTCCTACAGAACAATCAATCAAAGCAATAATATTCGCATTGTTGGGAAATATATCAAACTTCCTAAGTTGGGATATGTCAAAGTCCGCCAATCAATGGAAGTAGGTAAAATCAATAACGTAACCATTGAGCGTACACCGACGAATAAATATTTTGCTGTTCTGAATGTGAAATTTGAACCACAGCCAATGAGTAATAAAGGTGGTAAGATTGGCATTGATGTGGGGATTAAAGAGTTCTATTCCGACAGTAACGGAAATGTAGTATACAACCCGAAATACCTTGAAAAATCAATGCGTAAGCTCATACGTGAACAACGGAAATTGTCACGCAAAGAAAAAGGTTCAACCAATCGCAATAAACAGCGTGTTAAGGTTGCCTTAGTACATGAAAAGATTACGAATCAGAGAAACGATTTTTTACAAAAACAATCCACTATGCTGATTCGAGAAAACCAAACGATCTGCATAGAGGATTTAAAAGTAAAAAATATGATGCGTAATCACAAATTAGCACAGCATATAGGTTCTGCATCGTGGTCTAAGTTTTTTGATATGTTGTCCTATAAATCTATTTGGTATGGGAATGACATTGTAAAAGTGCCTACAATGTACCCAAGCAGCCAAACATGTTCCTGTTGTGGATTTAAAAATCCACTTGTAAAGAATCTTGCAATCCGTAAATGGGAGTGTCCGGAGTGCCATACAAAGCATGATAGGGATACCAACGCAAGTATCAACATACTGGATAAAGGACTGCAAATGCAGTCAGCATAGTAAACATAAAACAATAGAACCTATGAACTGCACCGTAGGGCATACGGGAACAGTATAATCTAGCTTGTGGACACTGTGTAAGACATTGAGATACCGAATGGTATCAGCCAATGCAGTAGTGGTTGAAGCAAGAATCCCCCTGCTTTAGCTGTGGGGAGTGTCAAAGGTTACATCTTACAAAATACCTATAAATTACCAACCTACAACTATATATAATAACTTTGATACAAAGAAACAGAGCAAGTACTAAGGGAACAAAAACTTTCTGGTACTTGCTCTTATTTTATTTATTGGAATTATTAGAAAAAATTTTATATTGGAATTATTAGATTAGAATTATTAGAAAAATTTTTCATTGACAAAATTAGAAAGGTATGTTTTAATCTATTAAAGTTAGTTAAAGGTAACCATAATTAGTCTTGGAGGACAAGAGGTTGGAAAAAGTAAATGATATCTCCAAATCTAAAACATTATATGTGGTTGTAATAATTCTCCTGATGGCAGCACTTGTGATTACAGTTGTTACGGCGGTATCACTTGGACAGGTGAATATAAAAGTATCAGACACATATAAAATTATTTTTGGAAAGCTTATACACAATGATGAAATATACAATTCGTCCAGCAAAGCAATGATTGCAATAGTCTGGAATATGAGATTGCCAAGAGTTCTTCTTGGCTTGTTGGCCGGTGCCGGGCTTGCATTATGTGGATGTGTGATGCAGGCAACAGTCAATAATCCAATATCTGAGCCATATATTCTTGGTGTGTCATCAGGTGCTACATTTGGTGCAACTCTGCTTATAGTTATGGGACTGGGAGCGTTTGTTTCCGGTGGTGCATTTGTGGGAGCAGTTATAGCAACAGTTATGGTTCTTGGAATTGCTTCCGGACATGGAAAAATGACTACGACAAGACTTATTCTTGCAGGAACTGTTGTTAATGCATTGTTTACAGCATTTTCTAATTTTATTATCTCAGTTGGAGCCAATGCTGACAGCATAATGACAATCAAGTTCTGGACAATGGGTTCACTTGCTAATGCAGGCTGGAAAAGCATTATACTTCCAGCAGTTGTTGTAATAGCTGTTACATTATTTTTCTGTACGCAGTATCGTATACTTAATACGATGATGTTAGGTGATGAAACAGCAGTTACACTTGGAATAAATTTAAGCCTGTACAGGAAAGTTTATATGACATTAATAGCAGTAGTAACAGGTGTGCTTGTTTCAAGCTGTGGAATAATTGGTTTTGTAGGACTTATAATACCACATATATCAAGGGCATTTGTTGGAACGAATCATAAGAGATTAGTGCCAGTGGTGATACTTCTTGGAGCGATATTTCTTATATGGGCTGATGTTCTTGCAAGAATACTGGTTAAGAATGCAGAGCTTCCTATAGGAATATTTACAGCTCTGGTTGGTGCCCCATTTTTTATATACATTGTAACTAAGAAGAATTATGGCAGGGAGTAGATATGGAACTTAGATGTGATAATATACAGTACAGTATAGAGGGCAGCAGAATATTAAATGGCATATCGCTTGGTGTTAGTAATAATGAGTTCCATACAATACTAGGACCAAATGGTTGTGGTAAAACCACGTTTTTAAAGACAGTTTACAGAATAACAAAACCGGATCTTGGAGCGATATATCTGGATGGAAAACCTCTGGATAATATAAGCATAAGAAAAAGTGCACAGAATATGGCAGTTGTTGCACAGTTCAATAATCTTAATTTTGACTGTTCTGTGCTTGATGTTGTTATGCTTGGCCGTACCCCTCATTTAAAGATGATGGAGCAGGAGAAAAAAGAAGATTATGAGATTGCATATAATGCATTAAAAAGCGTTGGTATGTATGAAAAAAGAAATCGTTCATATTTGTCATTGTCAGGCGGTGAAAAACAAAGAGTGGTGCTGGCAAGGGCGATTACACAGCAGCCTACGCTTTTGCTACTTGATGAACCTACTAATCATCTGGATATTAAATACCAGCTTGAAATATTAAAAATTGTAAAAAATTTAAATGTAAATGTTCTGGCAGTTTTGCATGATATACAGCTTGCATGTAGATTTTCAGATTATATATATCTTATAAAGGATGGGAGAATTAGATATAAAGGAAAACCGGAAGAGGTTATTACAAAAGATAATATGAGAGAAATATATGATGTAGAATGTGAAGTTATCAATCGTGGCAGCAATCAGATATTAATTCAATACACATGATATAAAATATAAATGTATAATAAAGGAGACTTGAAGCAATGAGAAAATTCAAATCACTAATAACAGTTTTAGCAATAACAGTTACATCAGCAGCATTATTTACCGGTTGTGGGAATACAGGTTCCAATGATAGTAACAGCAGTTCACAGTTACAGGTTGAATCGAAGCAGACGCAGTATCCTGTAACAATAACAACATATGATGCATCTGGTAATGAAGTTGAGCAGACATTTGAGAAAGCACCAGAAAGAATTGTAACGAATAATTTGTCAGCAACAGAAACACTTATTGAACTGGGGCTGGGTGATAAAATAGTCGGAATGATGAATCCAGACAATGAAGTTACCTCAATATATAAGGACAGTGTTGCAAATATAAATAAGCTGGGTGATAAGAAAACTATATCTAAAGAAATAGTCTTATCTGCGCTGCCGGATATAATTGTGGGAAGAGCGGCTATGTTTTCTGATAAATCTCTGGGTGAATATACGCAATGGAATGCGAATGGTGTTGAAGTTTATGCACAGGCTGCAAGTGTAACCAAAGGAGAGACTAAGATTGAAAGCGTTATACAGGATGTTAGGAATCTTGGGGTTATATTTAATGTTCAGGACAAGGCAGACTCATATGCAGATGAACTTCAGAAGAAATATGATTCAGTCCTGACATCAGTAGGAAATACAGGAACAGACGAGAAAAATGCACTTGTAATGTGCGCATTTGATGGAAATACATTTGGCACATATAAATCATCTTTACAGGAGAATATGTTGAATAAGTTAGGATATACAAATGTATCAACAGGTACATCGGGTCTCTCATTAGAGACACTTGTAACAATGAATCCTGAGCTTATAATATATGTAACAAGTGACCGCAATGCAAAGAATGATGCAGATGCAGTTAATAAATTGCTTTCATCTGATGCAGTATCTGATGTTGCAGCTATAAAGAATAAGAAAATAGTTACAATAGGATATGATGAATTTATGGATTATGGACCAGCTGTATTCGATGCATTATCAAAGATTGCAGATAGTGTTAAATAATATGTGAATAAGAGAAGTGAATTAAATATGATAGAACATATTGAAATATCAGGTATTAAAACGATTGTGCGGCTACCGGACAATTATTTATGCGGCAGAAAATATAAAGTGATATTTATAAATGATGGAGAAATAGTAAATAATATTGAACAGCCTGATAATCAGATATACGTTGGACTTATTCCAAAAAACAGGCTGGCTGCATATACACCATGGCCATATAAAGCGATAAGAGAGGGGGCTGAAGACTTTGGTGGTGAGTGCAGGGAATATCATAACCAGCTTGTTGGGGAAATAGTTCCATACATCCGCAAGCATTATAATGTGTATGCAGAATCAATGGCATATGGAGGGTATTCACTGGGTGGTCTTGCTGCTATATATAGCCTGTATTTTGATGAAACATTTTCTACTATATTTTCAGTCTGCGGTTCGTTCTGGTATCCGGGGTTTGCAGACTATGTAGTTAATAATAATGTAAAAAACAGAAATGCAGCTGTTTATCTTCTCAATGGTGAACAGGAGGGGGTAAATCACGGGAATCTGCTTGAACAGGCACACGTAAAAGCGCATATGGTTCATGAGCATCTTATGTCGGTTATGAATGCTGTAAGTATATTTGATGAATATGGACATCACGAAAATAAGTCTGAAAGAATTAATAGAATTGTATCCGGTATCCTATAAAAAACAGGATGCCTTGGATGGTTTGCGAAAAGAGTGCAATAAGATTGATAAAAAATTAAAGACCAGCAAATCATCAACATACAACTATATATAATAACTTTGATATAAAGAAACAGAGCAAGTGCTAAGGCAACGAAAACCTTTCAGTACTTGCTCTTATTTTATCACTAATGCTTACATAAAAATCATTACACAAAATAGCGTAAAGATTTTGTGAGTTGAATAAGAAAAAATGATTGACATAACAGAATAATCTGTCTATAATCGTTCTAAAAAGAACGATAGTAAAGGAGATCAGGATGTATTTCTGGGATAAGCATAAAACAATCACAAGCTATTATGAATTACTTTCAGGAGAAGTGTGCGACAGGTATGAATTAACACAGATGGAATATGATATACTTATGTTCCTTCATAATAATCCTCAGCATAATACAGCAGCAGACATAGTAAAGGTTAGAAAATCAACAAAATCTCACGTTTCAACATCACTAAAGAACCTTGAAAATAAAGGCCTTGTTGAGCGAATACAAAGTCAGGATAATAAAAAGCATATTGAGATTATTTTATTAGATAAGGCGGAGGTAATTGTAAAAGCAGGAATAAATGCACAGAAACAGTTTGCTAGGGATGTTTTAAGTGGTTTAACAGAAGAAGAAAAGCATATGTGTATAGATGTGTTTGATAAAATCTGCAATAATGCAGAAAAACATTTAAAAGAGTATAAGGAGCAGAACTAGTAATGAAGCAGAACAATTATAAACCACAGCTTCCAGCTGTTATGGAAGCAATATTTGATGCAGCATATCTGATTTTTGATCTTGTTGCTGCAATATTATTTTTTATATATTCAAATGGGGATATGTTATTTATTCTTTATGGAATATTAACATTAACACTTTGTGTGGGAGATGCATTTCATCTTGTGCCAAGAATTATCAGAGCAGTATGTGGAAGTAGTGATAAGATAAAGAAACAGCTAGGAATTGGATTACAGATATCTTCTATTACAATGACAGCTTTTTATATTATTTTGATGTATATCTGGAAATTTACATTTCCAGGGTTTACAATACCAGTAATAATTGAGGCTATAATATGGATATCAGCAATTGTTAGAATTGTAATATGTTTGTTCCCACAGAATAATTGGTGTACAGATGAGGGAAATATGAAATTATCCGTTATTAGAAATTCAGTTTTTGCAGTTACCGGTATAGGCGTAATCATTCTGTATATGATTTCAGGAAATGCTTATGGATATCATCTGACAAGGATGGTAGCAGCAATTATTATTTCATTTGGATGCTATATACCAGTAACCTTATTCAGTAAAACCAAACCAAAGGTTGGACTTTTAATGATTCCGAAGACCTGTGCTTATATGTGGATTATAGCTATGGGACTTCAGCTTTTGTTTTAGAATTGTAAGAATTATAATAAAATATTATCACATGGAGGCATAACATTATGATGAAAATTAAAAATTTTGTAGATCTTATGACTGGTGAGTTTGATAACAAAGAGCAGTTTATGGAAATGAAGAAGGCTGGTAAAAGCTTTCCATATGCACAACATATAAATACAGTCTGCAATGATAAAATAACAAATATTCCAGAGGATTTTAATGGAATATTTGTTGTAGAGGAAAGTTATTATGAAACAGATGGAAAACGTCATGCATCACCACATTTATTTCTAATTACAGATAGTAATGATGGAATTATACTTTCTTCTTATGAAATTCCTGCAGGAGAAGACAAGAATACATTTTCCTATAACTCAATGAAGAGTGTAGATTATAGTGAACTTAGAAAATCTGAGAAGTTTACGCCAGCATTATATAAGGAAAATAATGGAAGCTGGGAGGGAGGAAGCGTAAGCCAGTTTACACCAGTTATGATATTCAGATTATGGGAACGTTTTTCAGAAGCTTGTCTTGAGGTATCAGAAAGCATGGAAGTGAATGGAAAGAGAACCTTCGGATATGATGTTCCTATTATTTATAAGAGAGTATAGAACAATTGGATTGCCAGCCAGGATACGAGGCACATTATTTAATATTGCCAGCAGGATGAACCGGCTGGCAATTAACTGGCAGTGGTGCCAGGTGGTGTAGAGTTACATAATAAGAACAATATTTTATATTAAGTGTACTACATATGAAACTAAAGCTTTGGTGATTTCTGTTTCATATGTAGTTATTCTGTAAGCTCCTTCATAAGTGAATGTACAGTTGTAATCTCATTTATCCGGCCAACATTGGCACCGCAGAAGATTAAGCCATTATCTACATCTCCCTTTACAGCATTTATAAGAGCTTTTGTAATACAATATGGAACCTTTGCAGGGTTACATTTTTCAAGACAATTGTAACATTTGGAAATTGGAATTCTTGAATTGTCAAGTTGTTTAATAAATGCATTGCGAAGAGCTCTTCCAGGCATTCCGACAGGACTTTGGATGATCTGAACGTCTTCTTGTCTGGCATTGATATAAGCCTGTTTATAAGCAGGTGATGCATCACATTCTTTAGTAGCAACGAATCTGCTTGCTATCTGCACTCCATCAGCTCCAAGCTTAATTGCATGAATAATATCCTGTTTATCGAATATTCCTCCTGCAACAAAAACAGGTATTTTTTTGGAGTATTTATCTTCATATTCTTTTTTACATTCTATAATATTAGTTATTTCATTATCGAAATCAAGCGAAGCTGTATTGTTCAGCTGTTCATTAGAAAATCCGAGGTGACCGCCAGCCTTTGGTCCCTCTATTACGATAAAATCAGCGGTTCGGTCATACTTATGTGACCACATTTTTAATATAAGCTGTGCAGCTCTTTTTGATGATACGATAGGAGCTATCTTAGTCTGACAGGCTTTGTCTACAAGTGCTGGTAAATCAATTGGAAGACCGGCACCGCTGATAATTACATCGGCACCTGCGGCAACCGCAGCTTTTACATGTTCTTTATAATGTTTAAGTGCAACCATAATATTTACGCCAACAAGTCCATTACCACCGGCAATTTCTTTAGCTTTGCGGATATGCTTCTTTATTGCTGCTAAATTGCAGCCGGCCTGATCATATTCAAATGCATCATCATCATAACCAATCTGGGCGGTTGAAATAATTCCGACGCCCCCTTCCTTTGCTACTGCACCTGCAAGACTGCTTAAACTGACACCAACACCCATGCCACCTTGTATAATAGGAAGCCTTGCTGTTTTATTACCAATATGTAATTCGGGAAGCTTATATTTATTCGCACTAAGATCCATATTAAACCAATCCTCGTTTCTATAGTATATATTGTTGGAGTATACAAGAATTATTGAATCATTATTACAACACTTTGATACTCAAACTATTATAATAATAATACATCGTGGCAGAGATGTCAAGATTTTATTATCAACAATACCTTTTGACGTAGTAATTAAAACTATGAAATGGCGTATATGTAATTGCAGTAATAACATTTAGTCTTAAAATAAGTTGTTTTAAAATTAGTTAAAAACAAGTGTCATATAATTTTTCAACAATGCTGTTTGTGTGTTATTATGATGTAATGAGCGCAAAGGAAAAGAATGCGGCTGCGAAGCAGACATTTACTTTTCTTTTATAATAATATTATTACATTTATCAGGCAAAGGAGATAGTTATGAGCAAAGCAGTTGTTTATTATTCATTATCAGGAAATACAAAAGAAGCAGCGGTAGAAATAGCAAGAAAACTTGGTGCTAAAATATTTGAAATAGAGCTACTTAAGCCATTGCCTCAAAATACAGTAAGGCAGATGATTGTTGGTGGAATGCAGTCAACATTTGGCAGAAAACCACAGATAAAAGGTGTTCCAGATAATATAGATTACTATGATGAAATTATATTAGGCACACCTATATGGGCAGGAATGCCAGCCGCACCAGTAAATACATTTATAAAAAAATATGGAATAGCTGATAAAATAGATGCAGTATTTACATTTAGTGGCGGCGGAGATAATGACAGATGCATGGCGCAGTTGTCAAAGACACTTAAAAATATAAAAAATGAGGTTGCATTAGCAGACCGTAATAGCGAAATGGCAAAGGATAATCATGATAAGCTTGAGAAATTTATTATGGATATTAAGTAGAATATAGGGGAGTTAATGCATAAGATGAACATACAAAAAAGATGAAAAAGGATGTGAAATTAATGGGGAAACAAGGAAAAAATAATGCATTGATATTATATCAGGTGCTTATGAAATATTCGGATAAAGAACATCCCTTATCTATGTCAGATATTAAAGATTATATGGCAGATGAGACTGCTGAATGTGGAAGAGATAGTATTGCAAGATATCTGAATCAGCTCGAAGAAGAAATGGGGATAGATATACATAGGGGCAAAGGTCAGGCGGCAAGGTATTATATTGATAGGAGACTTCTTGATAAAGAAGAACTTAAGTTGATAACAGATGCCGTATATGCTTCAAATTTTATAGAAAAAGGCATAGCTGATAATATGATAAAAAAGCTTAAAACATTAAGAAGTATATATGATGGAGAAGAGCTTGATAGAAGTATACAGTGTGTAAATGTGGCAAAAGCCGAGAATGACAAAATATTGGAGAATGTCAGGATTATTCAGGAGGCAATAAAGAAAAATAAGCAGATTATATTTGATTATATGAAATGGAATAATCATAAACAGCTTGTAAGGAAGAATATAGAAGGAAAATATTCAATCAATCCATGGACACTAATATGGGCAAATGACAGATATTATCTATATGGATATGATACATTTGAAAAAGACGGTGTACGTAAGGAACGTCACTACAGAGTAGATAAGCTGGATAATATTGAAATAATGGAAACTGATAGACAAGGCAAAGAGTTATTCATGCACTTTAATGCAGATACATATGTTGCAAAAAGAATGGGAATGTATACTGACCAAGAAAGAAGAATCAAGGTAAGAATACCTGAAAGCCTTGTAGGAACTTTTATAGACCAGTTTGGAAAATGGATAGATATAAAAGAAGAAGCAATATGTCAACAGGATATAGAATCAGCTGATAATGAACATAATGAAAAAGCTGAGGAAAAGAAATTGGTTGTGACATTCTGTGCGGTCAAATCAAATGTATTATTAGGATGGCTTATAGGACTTGGCAACGTGGAAGTGTTAGAACCAGAAGATGTAAAGGAAAAAATGATAGCTCTTCTTGATAAAAATAAAGATTATTATAAATAGATTTAACAGTGGAAGTGTGTTTTTATGTATACTAAAAAGATGCATAATGTGTTTTAGATAAAATTTTGAATATAATAAAAAGAAAAAAGGAATTGTTGTAAATTTGCGGCAATTCCTTTTTAAGATGGTGGTAGAATATAGATAAATATTGAAGAAAATATTATAATATATTAGCAAACTAATAAATTATAAAGTAAAGATGAGGAGGAAAATAATGGGATACATTTTTGGATTGGATATTGGGGTAGCATCAGTAGGTGTGGCAGTTATTAATAATCAGACTTTAGAGATTGAAGAAGTGGTTTCAGATTTATTTGAATCTGCAGATGCAAGTAAAAATGTAGAGAGAAGAAGCGCAAGGCAATCAAGAAGACTGCAGAGAAGAAGAAAAAACAGAGTAAGTGACTTTAATAGGTTATGGATAAAAAGTGGATATGATATACCTGAGGATAATGATGAGAATATTCTATTATTAAGAAATGAAGGAATTAAGAAGGCACTTAGCGAAAAGGAATTATATTATGTCCTTAGATATATGCTGCAGCATAGGGGGATTTCTTATCTTGAGGATGCTTTAGGCGAGGAAGAAGCAAAAGGAAGTTACCAAAAGGGGATTGCACTTAATCAGAAAGAATCGGAAAATTTATTGCCTTGTGAGATTCAGCAGGAGAGAATGATAAGATATGGACAATATAGGGGACAATATGAAATTACAGAGGAAGATGGCTCAAAGGTGACATTGAGTAATATATTTACCACAAGTTCATATATAAAAGAACTTAATAAACTCTTTGAGGTTCAGCAAAAACATGGACTTGTGAATGAAGAATTTGTTAATCAATATATGGAAATCTTCAGAAGAAAAAGAAAGTACTATGAAGGACCAGGAAATGAACTTTCAAGGACAGATTATGGAAAATATACTACTAAGAAAAATGATGATGGAAAATATATAACTGAAAAAAATATATTCGAAAAACTGATTGGAAAGTGTAGTGTTTATAAGAATGAATTCAGAGCTGCAGGTGCTTCATATACTGCACAGGAGTTCAACATATTAAATGATTTGAATAATATAACTGTAGATGGTAAAAAGTTATCAAAAGAACAGAAGGTATCTATAATAGAAAGTATAAAAAGCGCTAACAGAGTGAGTGTAGAAAAAATAATAGGAGATTGTATAGGGAATAAGAAACCATTTATTGAAGGTGCCAGAATTGATAAGAATGGAAAACATATATACCATTCATTTGAACAATATAATAAAATGCGAAAGGCATTTGAATTAATTAACTTTGATATAGCTGAATTATCAGTAGATGAACTGGATGAGATAGGAAGAATACTTACTATTAATACAGAAAAAGAGGGGATAGAGGAGGCTTTTAAAGAAAGCAAAGTATCTCTAACTGAAGAACAGATTAATGTATTAGTTGATTTAAGAAGAAAAAATTCACTAGCATTTAATAAGTGGCAGTCGTTATCAGTAAAGGCTATGAGAGAGCTTATACCAGATTTATATGAAAGAAGTGTAAATCAGATGGTATTATTAACCGAAAAAGGTATTTTTAAGGAAAAAGAGAATGAATTTGCTAAGAGTGTATATATTCCAAAGGAAATTATAATAAGTGAAATATATAATCCGGTTGTTAAAAGATCTGTTAGTGTTGCACTTGATGCATTAAATGCACTTATTAAGAAGTATGGATATCCAGATGATGTTGTAGTAGAGATGCCAAGAGACAAGAATGAGGATGAACAGAAGGATAGAATTAAGAAGTTCCAGAAGAACAGAGAGAACGAATTAAAAGAAATAAAAAATAAGCTTAAACAAGAATATAATATAGAATTAACGGATGAATATTTCAGAAAACATAAGGGATTGGAATTACAACTGAAATTATGGGTAGAACAGGAAGAAAAATGTCCTTATTCAGGCAAATATATTAATATAAATGATTTATTATATCATCACGATATGTTTGAAGTTGATCATATCATACCATTGAGTATATCTTATGATGATGGAAGAAATAATAAGGTATTAGTTTACAGAGAGGAGAATCAGAGTAAAAGAAATAATACACCAATGACGTATCTGGCTAATGTTAACAGAGATTATGATATGCATGAATTTATGGATTATGTGTTGAAAAATAAAAAGTTCCCACCTAAAAAGAAATCTAATCTGTTATATGGTGAAGATATAACTAAAATAGATGTTGTAAAAGGTTTTATAAACAGGAATCTGAATGATACGAGGTATGCATCACGCAGCATATTGAATGCTATACAGCTATATTTTTCAAGCAGGGATTGTAGCACAACAGTAAGAGTTATCAATGGAACAGTCACGCATCAGTTAAGAAACAGATTAAAATTAGAAAAGGATAGAGATAAATCATATAGCCATCATGCTATTGATGCGGCTATTATATGTTATACCCAGTTAGGCTTATTGAAGTTTAAAGAAATACAAAGTAGGTTTATAGATTTTGATAATGAAATATATAAAGAGGCAGATATTCAGTCCTGCTATGATGAGAAGTATTATGATGAAGCTTTATTTTCCCAGGTACTTAAGATTAGAAATAATCTTAAAAATGCAGAAGGTGATCCACAGACAACGGTAGTAAGCAGAGGAATATATGCTGAAAGTGAGAAGAATAATGGAATAGTTAAGTATCACCATAGGGTTGATAAGAAAGCTAATCGTGGATTGAGTAATGCTACTATCTACGGAACAAGAAATATCAATAATAAGATATATAAGATTGTAAGCTATGACATAAGAGATAATAAAGATGTAGATTCAATTAGAAAGATTATAGCTGGAGGAAAACAGGAATATTTTCTAATGTATAAGAATGATCCAAAGACTTTTGAGATGCTTATGTCAATATATGAACAATTCAATGACGAAAAAAATCCTTTTGTGGCTTTTGAGCAGGAAACAGGTGAAAAGATAAGAAAGTATTCTAAGAAGCACAATGGTCCCGTGATAAAGAAGATAAAATATGCGGATAGCGAAGTTGGTTCATGCATAGATATATCTGCTAATTATGGATATAACAAAGATGACAAAAAGGTAATAATGGATACATTAAAGCCTTACAGGGCTGATCTGTATTATGACACGAAAAAAAATAATTACAGAATAATAGGAGTGAAATATGCAGATTTTAAGTTTGTCAAAGGAAGATATATATTAGATGAGGCATCATACGAAGATATTCTTGTTAAGGAAGAAATACTAAAGCCAGGTATGAAAATAACGGATTTAGAAAGTGAAGGATATGAGTTTAGATTATCTTTTTATGAAAATGACATTATTCAGTATGAGAAAGATGGGGATATTTATAAAGAAAGATTTTTGTCTAGAACGATGCCTAAAAAGAAGAATTACATAGAAACAAAACCAGTAGTGGCGGCGAAGTATTTGAAACCACGGAATTTAATAGGACTTACAAAGGCTGGTAATATAGGAAAAATATATACAGATATTCTTGGAAATGAGAAAATTGTATACAAAGAAAGATTTAAATTAAGTATTGATTAACAGGTGGCAATGTGATATTATAATAGTAGGTTTGTGATGACTCAATTTTTTCAGACCTACTAAAATAAGGCTTTATGCCGAAATCAGAGACACCTGTGGGTGTCTCTTTTTTTGTATATAAAAGTTGCTGAAAGAGGATGAGCATGGGATATAAGGTGGTTTTAGTAGAGAATGATGTGAATATGAGCATCAGGCTTAATAATGTAATAATCAATAGAGATGGGCATGATATATGGGTATCGGTAGACGATATATCAGTATTGGTTATAGATAATATGAAGGTAAATATAACAGCTAGGATGTTATCGTATCTTGCAGAGCATAATGTGGGCATTATATTGTGTGATGCAAAGCATTTGCCAATAGGGTATTATGGAGATTATGATAATCATAGCCATATAACTAAGATATTAGGATACCAGGTGGAGTATACCAAAGAAGCTTATGATGAATTGTGGAAAACGATAGTTGCTGCTAAATTGTTGAATCAGAAGAAAGTACTGATTAGATTAGGAAGAAGGATAGAAACAATCAAGAAAATAGAAGATTTCTGTGTGGATATAAAAGCAGGAGATACATCTAACAGGGAGGCACATGGTGCCAAAGTATATTTTAATGAATTAATGGGAACAAGTTTTTCAAGAGGCAATGAAAATATACTTCTCAATGCCGGATTGGATTATGGCTATACAATTATACGTTCATATATAGCCAGATTGTGTGTTGGATATGGACTGAATTGTCAGATAGGAATACATCATAAGAATGAATATAACAGGTTTAATCTTGTAGATGACTTAATGGAGCCGGTAAGACCGTTCGTAGATTTATATGTGTATCATCTTTTAGAGAATGAAGAATTTTTTAAAATAGATCATAGACATAAAATAATTAATATTGTTAATCATAAAGTGATGTATAGAAATAAAAGAATGTATATGGGTAATATGTTGGAAGAATATGTTATGCTTTATGCAAAAGGTTTGAAGGATGGCACGGAGCTTATATTTCCCAATATTGATGGATATGAGGGGGATAGAGATGAGGTATGATGTAATGAGACTTTTATGCATGTTTGATTTACCAGTAGAAACGGATAGAGAGAAAAAAGAGTATCGTTACTTTAGAAAGAAATTGATAACAGAGGGATTTGTTATGTTACAATATTCAGTTTATATTAGAACTTGTCCTAATAGACAGTATTCAGAAAGATTACAGAAAAGATTAGAAAAGAATCTGCCGGTTAATGGAAATATAAGATTGTTGGAGATAACAGAAAAACAATATGAGGATATGAAGATATTAGTTGGAACTAAAAGTCTGAACGAAAAGATAGCAGGAGATGAAAGATTTATAATAATATGATTATATCGGTAAAAAATGATAATATTTCTTTAGAACCAATAACGCAGGTCTGTGGTACGAATATAAAAAGAAAAAATGCAATAATAAACAATATTGTAAAATATTTTTCAGGTAGTAAATATGCAGAGTACGATGAAATGCAGGCATATGATATAAGAGTAGATGATAAAGTTGTTGGAAGAAAATATTTTAATGTATACAGAATAAAGAGTAAAGAAGATTTGGTTTGTGGAATAGAAATATCTAAGACAAGTCTTATGAAAAAGTATCTGGATTATATTAATACGCAATATGATAACCAGATAGTGTACGAGAATATTGTAAATGAATATATGAAAATATTTAAACATATTAATGATGAAATGGAAAAATCTGATATTAATCTTTATATGGATTTTTTAGAAGAAAAAATAAATGATATATGCCAGATTGCTGTAACTAAAAGTAATGATTATGATTATATTGAAAATATGAGTAATATAGAATTATATAAAGAGTACATGCACGTATTGAAAGCTTTTTATAGAGATAATCCTGAAAAGATATTACTTATATTAGAAAATGTTGATCACATGCTGGATAGAAATGAGTATAAAGAATTAATTCAGGAATTGGATTGTTTAACTAATGAATTAGATATAAATATAATATCAACTATGAGCATAGATGGATATGTATTTATAAATGATTATTGTTCAACAGGAATAAATATAATAAATGACGAGAATTATGTATTACCAGAATTGGCAGATATGGAAAAGTTTTTTTATAATAATTATCCGTGTACATATAATCTTAATAGGGAAAATATGATATTATGGTTAGAAAAAATAGTTAATTATATAGGTTGTGAATTATATACTCCAATAGATAGAGAATATGTTTTTCTGAAGTTGTTAAATGAGTCTATAGGTATGCATTTTGAAAAATATAATATGAAAAATAATTTGGAAAATGCTTTTATGCAGACAGTATAAATGCTATAATATACTAGGTGGTGATAATATGTTAAAAAATTTTTGCTTTTTAGAAAGAAATGATTTGAGGTTTTAGTACCTGGAAGAATTGAGTCATCATAAAACTTTCCAGCCTGTTACGCGGCATAAAGAACTGTTTTAGTACCTGGAAGAATTGAGTCATCATAAAACCAGCAAACGGGGCAGCAGGAAACGCTAACAGTTTTAGTACCTGGAAGAATTGAGTCATCATAAAACTGTTAATGTTATCGGCTTAACAGTTATTAAGTTTTAGTACCTGGAAGAATTGAGTCATCATAAAACATTCACTCTATATAGTGCGATATGGAGATGGTTTTAGTACCTGGAAGAATTGAGTCATCATAAAACTATATCTAATTGCAAACTACCTAACTATGGGTTTTAGTACCTGGAAGAATTGAGTCATCATAAAACTAAATCCCAAGGAGTCCGCCACAATGTCATGTTTTAGTACCTGGAAGAATTGAGTCATCATAAAACCAAGCCAAGGCGGTACTATTATAGGAAGATGTTTTAGTACCTGGAAGAATTGAGTCATCATAAAACATTTTGAAGCCGCTATGTCTACAGAAGTCTGTTTTAGTACCTGGAAGAATTGAGTCATCATAAAACACACAACGCTAAGTATAATTGGTGTCTAAAGTTTTAGTACCTGGAAGAATTGAGTCATCATAAAACATCGCCTCGAATACGGGACACCTCGCGACGGTTTTAGTACCTGGAAGAATTGAGTCATCATAAAACTTTAAACCCCCAATACATTCCAGAAACCTAGTTTTAGTACCTGGAAGAATTGAGTCATCATAAAACGTTTGTCAGCTGGCTTAAGCTTACAGTTAAGTTTTAGTACCTGGAAGAATTGAGTCATCATAAAACTTCTGTGGAATTAAGAGCCGAGGACTTCGAGTTTTAGTACCTGGAAGAATTGAGTCATCATAAAACAAGAATGTAAGGAAATTTACAACTGCGGCTGTTTTAGTACCTGGAAGAATTGAGTCATCATAAAACAAAGCTTTCTTTCATTCGCATATGGTGTATGTTTTAGTACCTGGAAGAATTGAGTCATCATAAAACACTGTATCTCTATTTGTCCCAGTAAGCGCTGTTTTAGTACCTGGAAGAATTGAGTCATCATAAAACATTAACATTTTTCAGATGATGAAAGCTGGTGTTTTAGTACCTGGAAGAATTGAGTCATCATAAAACTCATCCATCGTGGTAATGTTTCCCATATCAGTTTTAGTACCTGGAAGAATTGAGTCATCATAAAACATAAATGTGGTGTATATGAAGTATTATTTAGTTTTAGTACCTGGAAGAATTGAGTCATCATAAAACTTGTCTGTCCTCTTGTAAGAGTACCGCGAAGTTTTAGTACCTGGAAGAATTGAGTCATCAAAAAACCCATGCCTAAGAATAACGGAAAAACTGTATGTTTTAGTACCTGGAAGAATTGAGTCATCATAAAACAGCTTCCACGGAGCGCCCCACTACATAACGGTTTTAGTACCTGAAAGAATTGAGTCATCATAAAACTATAAGAAGCGCACAAGTTCCCGCGCCGTTGTTTTAGTACCGCGCCGTTGTTTTAGTACCTGGGAGAATTGAGTCATCATGGAATTCAGATATATGAGTGCAAACATTGACTAAACTGTTTTAGTACCTGAAATATTGAGTCATTAATAAACTCAGAATCTAAAAAATACCTGATAATTTAGTTAGTAGATGCATTTTAGAGCTTTCAATATAATAGTTGGGAGCTCTTTTAATTTTTTGAATTTAAAATAATTTCACCTGAATATAAAAAAATAAAACGCATAAAGAATATATAAAGAAATCACAACTAATCTTGCAATAAACAGTATATACTGATAGAATACAAGATATTGCACATTTTGCAACTTATACAATAAGATATAGTTCCAGATGATTATATATTTAAAAAGGGAAAAAGTATATGCGTATAAATAGATTAAAGAAAGTGATAAAAGTATTCTTAATAATACTTGCTATACTACTTATTATTGTGATTGCCATAGTTGGCTGTGCGCTTATTACATATCATAAACAGCCAGTATTGACAAAAGAGGACAAAGAAGAACTGTCTGTTGATAATATATGGAAGACAAGAACAGAGCCGGAAATGGCGGAAGTTATAGAAGATAATGGAGATGCACTGCTTGAGCGCATTAAGCTGATAAGCAACGCTAGGGATGAGATTATATTATCAACCTTTGATTTCAGGGCAGATGATAGTGGAAAGCTTATTCTTGGTGCGCTTCTAGATGCTTCAGAACGTGGAGTATCGGTAAATGTAATAGTTGATGGAGTATCTGGATTTCTTCGTATGAATGGTAATCCTTATTTTGAAGCGTTGGCAGCAGGAGAAGGAACAAGTATTAAGATATATAATAAGGTCAATCCGTTTGCACCATGGAAATCTATGGGAAGACTTCATGATAAGTATCTTATAGCTGATAGAAGCAGTTATATAATAGGTGGAAGAAACACATTTTCATATTTTTTAGGAAGCAGCTCGCCATATAAGAATTATGACAGAGATGCGTTGGTGTATTGTGAGAATCCAGATGAGAATAGTTCTGTTAACGATATTCTATCGTATTTTGGAAAAGTGTGGAATTATAAAGAAAGTAAGGCTTTTATCAATGGGGTAAATGCGATTACGGATACAGACGCATATTTTACAATATCAGAGAATAATGAATATAATTATTGTGTAGGGAATACATATTCAGATAATAATTCGTTGGACAGTTCCAGGATCACAGATAAGAAAAACAAGCTGGCATCTAAGAAGAAAGTGGCAGCAGCCAGGGAAGAACTTCATTCATTATATGCAGAATATTGTGCAGACAATGCAGATAATGGTATTTATAAAGGCCTTGGGGAAAGTGTTTATAAGGATATGTTTAAGGATGCTTATGAAGTGAATAATGTAGCACTTTTGAGTAATCCCATAGAATATTCATCAAAGAAACCATATGTATGGTATCAGCTTGTTGAACTTATGAAGAAGGCTGAAAGCAGAGTTAAGCTGCATACACCTTATATTATATGCAACGATTATATGTATGAAGGACTAAAGTCGGTTTGTGACTCAGTAGATGATGTATCACTTATGACGAATTCAGTTGCTAACAATGGCAATCCATTTGGTTCTGCAGATTATTATGTTAATAAGAACAGGATACTTGGTACAGGGATTGATGTATGGGAATATGAAGGCGGTTATTCATACCATGGTAAGTCAGTACTGATTGATGATAACATATCAGTTATAGGCTCATTTAACATAGATATGAGAAGTGCTTATCTGGATACAGAGCTTATGCTTGTGATAGATAGCAAGGATATTAACAGAGAGTTGAATCAGTCAATGGAGGGTTATGAAAGGGTAGCAAGAAAGGCTGATAAAGATGGAAGCTATGATAATCCATATAATGTAAAGCCGGTAGAGTTGTCAGCATATAGAGAACGTCAGATGAAGCTCATAAAGAATTTTGCTTTGTGGGCAAGATATCTGTTTTAACATATATTAAAGCATTTGCACCTTTATATGCTAAGAGTGTCTAGAGTGAATTGTAACATTATTTAAATTCACTCGATATTAAATAACATCATGGAGAAAGAGAGTAATAATGAACACAAAAGAACAATTAACGAACAAAACAAAAACAATAGCTAAAGAAGAGAACAGAAAAGATTTTCTTCAGAAAACCTGGGTTGTATGTGCACTCGCACTTGTATGTACATTTCTTTGGGGAAGTGCATCACCTTGTATTAAGTTAGGGTATGCGTTATTTGAGATACCATCAAGTGAAACATGGACACAGATATTATTTGCAGGTACACGTTTTATATTGGCAGGAATACTTACTATTCTTATAGGAAGTGCACTTAATAGAAAAATGTTAGTGCCAACAAAGTCTTCAGTTCCAAGCATAGCAAAGCTTGCATTATTCCAGACAATACTTCAGTATATATTCTTTTATATCGGACTTGCACATAATAGCGGTGTAAAGGCATCTATTATAAATGGTTCAAACACATTTTTTGTAATTCTGCTTGCAGGTCTTGTATTTCATCAGGAAAAGCTTGATTTTAAGAAGCTTGCAGGCTGTGTAATAGGCTTTGCAGGTGTAATTATAGTAAGCATGAATGGTAAGTCCATAGATATGAATCTCAGCCTTATGGGAGATGGAAGTCTGTTTTTATGTGCAATATCATATGCAGTATCATCATGTCTTATGAAGAATTATTCAAAGAATGATAACCCGGTGATGCTTAGTGGCTATCAGTTTATATTTGGTGGCATAGTTATGGTGATTGTTGGACTTATCATGGGTGGCAGAATTAATCATATATCATTAAGTGCTGTACTTATGCTGCTTTATCTTGCTTGTATATCAGCAGTGGCATATTCACTCTGGGGAATACTGCTTAAGCACAACCCTGTATCTAAAGTAGCTATATTCGGATTTACCAATCCTGTATTTGGCGTGCTTCTTTCAGCATGGTGGTTAGGAGAGGGCAGCAGCGAGCTTGGAATAAATGCACTTATAGCACTTATTCTTGTAAGTATAGGAATCCTTATCGTAAACGTACGAAAGCAGTAGCAGTATTATACCAAAACGTATTACAAAGGAGATCATATCATGCAGATGACAACATTATGTTATATAGAGAAAGACCGATGTTATCTTATGTTACATCGCACAAAGAAGGAAAAGGATATTAATAAGGGAAAGTGGATAGGCGTAGGCGGACATGCGTATGATGGTGAAACACCTGAGGAATGCCTGCTGCGTGAAGTTAAAGAGGAAACCGGACTTACATTAACATCATACAAGTTCAGAGGACTTATTACATTTATAAGTGATGAGTGTGAGCCTGAACTTATGTGCCTGTTTACGGCAGATGGATTCACAGGAAATGTATGTGAATGTGATGAGGGGGAGCTTATGTGGATAGATAAAAAGAAGGTGCCAGAGCTTCCGACATGGGAAGGTGATGCGGTATTCCTTAAGCTGATATTAGAAGGCGAAAAAAGATTTTTTACGGTTAAGTTAAGATATCAGGGAAGTAAGCTTGTTGAGAATTCCGTTAATTACTGGTAAAAGTCTTAAGAAAACTAAAGAAATATTATAAATACATATACATCATTTGGTTTTATATTTATAACATAATAAACGAAAGATATCATAAATATAAGACGTGTTTAAAGCATGTATTAAGTGGCAGATGGACACATAGATAAGGAGGCGGCTGTCTATGCATGTAAGAGGCTGGATAAAAGATGTTATGTATGGATTAATTATATTTGGTATATGTGCAGCATTGATATTAGTTGTAAGTGTTGCAGCAGATAATATAGTAGCAAAACATAATGCAGTTATAGTAAGTAAAAATGTGAATAGTAACCTTGATTGTGATGATTCGCTATGCACGAGTGTGGATAATGTGAGTGGCTCAGAAAACGATGAAAATGTTAATCTGGTTTGTGATGGAAAAGACCAGGATAACAATAATAATAACATTAATAATAAAAAGATAGCCTGCTGGGGAGATTCAATAACATATGGACTTGGTGGACAGGAGAATACATATATAAAGAGTGAGGCTGGGATTATAGATGCTTCAAACTGGAATTATCCGGATACACTTAGATACTACACAGGAATGGATGTATACAATCTTGGTGTATGTGGAGAAACATCCTACGAGATAGCACTCCGACAGGGAGGAATAAAGATGTATGTAGGAAAACAGGTTACCGTTAAACCGGGAAAACGCACACAGATAAGTATAGTGGATGAATCAGGAAACCCAGTTATATTAGAGAATTTTAACGGATATGAGACGGATAATCAGCAGCCAGAGAATGTTGTTTATATTAACGATATACCTTTTAAGCTGGAATATGATAATAGCAGGATATATATAAGTATATATGATAATGCCGTGGATAAGAGCGTTAAATTAAAGAAGGGTTCACAGATTATAACAAAGGCAGCACATGATATATCAGGAGATGTGCTTGTTATACAGATGGGCAGCAATGGGGGCTGGAATGATTATGATGAACTTATAGAACAATATAAGGCAATGATTGCGAATTCTGGTACGGAATGCTATATTATAATCGGTGATACGGATAATCCTGAGGAGTCAGTTGATAGTGCGAATTATACGAGCAGCCAGGAGATAGGAACTGATGATTCTATGTGGGAGGCAGCACTCAGGGAAGCCTTTGGAGAACATTTTATCAATATGAGAACTTATCTGCTTGAAAACGCACTTAATATAGCAGGCTTAGAACCAACACAGATGGATGAGGAAGATCTTTCACAGGGAAGAGTTCCTGAAACGATAAAGTATGATTATACACATCTTAATTCATATGGATACTATGCCATAGGTTATGGGGTGTATGAGAAAGGCTTAGAGCTAGGTTACTGGTAAAAAAGTGCTTATGTCAGGTGCATATGGGTTATGTAGGAAATGAGGAATAGTATGAATGAATATAATACTTGCGCCGGTAAAAAAATAGGAATATATAAAGAACTTGCGGTAGTAATTGTGACAGCTTTTACTATCGCTGTTTTAACTTCACTGGGAGTATTTATAGTATGCAGACATTATGGAGTGCTAGTAGATGTAACAGAAGACTGTTCTGATTATAAAAGAAAATATGATATTCAGGTTATGGGAATGGTAAGAGAGCTTGACAGTGCCCTTAGCAATGCTATGGATGAGATAAGTGCCAATGAACTTGATGATGACAAGAATCTGGGAGATGCCATGAAGTACCTGCTGTTAAATGACAGGCTTCCGTTTGCAACAGAAGAGGTCAACAATATGAATATAACCATAACGAACAGAAATGGTCTTGTGTTATGGAGAAAAAATCCAGATGACAATAGTGATGATTACAGAAGTAAAAAAGTATACGTTGATATAGATGCACTTGTAGTTAATTCTTATGATGATTGTAGTCCGGAGTATTCATTTGTATACACGAAAAGCATAAAAAAGACTTTATATTATATAATATTTGAAACTAAGGTTACACCAGAATATCTGTATGCAGATATCAAGCTTAAGGCTGCGTGTATATGTCTTGGAACAGTTATATTTATAATATGTGCTATTCTAATGACAAAGAAAAGGATAGATTATATAAGATATCTTTCAGATGTTGTCAATATGATATCAAAGGGGAATCTTGATACGCAGATTGATAAAAGGGGACGTGATGAAATTACCAATATAGCGTATAGTATAGATAATATGCAGCATAGTATAGGAAGAATGATGAAAGAGGAACGTGAAAATGACAGAAAGAATATGGAGCTTATCACGAATCTTTCACATGATATAAAAACGCCAATGACAATAATAACAGGATATCTTGATGTTGTTATAAGCCATAAATACGATAGTGCTGAAGAACGTGATACATACATAAAAAAGGCGTTCCAGCAGGTTGAAAAGATTAATGGAATGATACATAAGATATTCATACTTGCAAGAAATGAAAAGCCATATGGTAATGACAGCAGCAATGATATAGAAAGCAGTAAAGCTAATAAAGAAAAATGTAATATAGCTATGATGCTTAAGCAGGATGTGTCAGAGTTTGAAGGAATAGCACTTAAGCAGGAGCGGAATTTTGTGGCAGATATAACAGAAAAGCCAGTATATGCTGAAGTTGAGATAGAACAGATGAGAGAGGTGTTTGATAACATTCTTATGAATTCCATAAAGTATTCAAGGAAGAATACGGATATTATAGTAACACTTCTTGAGGAGAATGATAATATACTTATAAAAGTATCGAATATGACAGACTGTATAAAAAAGTCAGATTGCGAAAGAATATTTGATAAGTTTTACAGAGCTGACCATGCAAGAAATTCAAGCATATCAGGCAATGGCTTAGGTCTTTCTATTGTAAAAGAAACAGTAGAGGGATTAGGTGGCAGTGTACTGGCAGATTATGATAATGGATTGTTTACGATAAGCATAAAGCTGAAGAAGTGCAATCAGAACCAGAACCAAGAAATAAGATGAAGTTAGAGCAATAAGTACATGGAGGTGGCAAACTAATATGGCAGCTATTCTTGTGGTTGATGATGAGGAAGATATAAGAGAACTGGTTGGAATATATCTAAAGAATGAAGGTTTTAAGGTGTATAAGGCAGCAGACGGACAGGAGGCATTAAAGTGTCTTGATGATATGCAGATAGACCTTGCAATACTGGATGTTATGATGTCGGATATGGATGGCATAGCGTTATGCCTTGAGATAAGAAAAAAGAGCAACATCCCCATTATAATGCTGTCGGCAAAGGATCAGGATATGGATAAGGTTATAGGTTTGAGTGCCGGGGCAGATGATTATCTGGCAAAGCCTTTTAACCCGGTTGAACTTGTTGCAAGAGTTAAGGCACAGCTTAGAAGATTCAATGATTTTAATGAAAGAAAGCCAAGCAGTATTCTTGAATATATGGATTTATCCATGAATCTTGAAACACACAGGGTATTTGCTAACTCAAAAGAGATTTGGCTTACTCCAAAAGAATTCGCTATATTAGAGCTGCTATGGAAGAATAAAGGTAATGTTTTTTCTACAGAGCATATATATAATACACTATGGAGCGAGGAAGAAGCATACGATATTAACAATGTAGTTATGGTACATATAAGGAATCTCAGGTCAAAGATAGAACCGGATATAAAGAATCCTCAGTATGTTAAAACTGTGTGGGGTGTGGGATATAAGTTCTCATAATAATTTTGTTCAGCGTACAGCATGTTTATCTAATGGAGCTATTGTAATTATTGTATGGAAAGATTACCATTACTGTCCGTGAGTTGTAGAAATAAGCACATAAAATGCTTGCACTTTTTAATATACAGTGCTATAGTACACACATATAAGGACAAAGGCGTCATTTACCATATGGTAGGTGGCGCCTTTGCTATAATATAATTTCATATAAAACTTATGTTATGCTTAATAAAGCATCATTATTTTATGGAAAATAAAAAGTGGGAGGTATAACACAGAGATGAAAACAATAACATTTACAAAGGATGCTCTTGTAACAGGAGAAAATGCACTTGAATATCTTAAAACATTAAAGTGTAAAAAAGCAGTTATAATAACTGGTGGACAGTCTATGAAAAAGACAGGCGTTCTGGATAAGGTGACTAATATACTGAATCAGGCAGGAGCAGATGTGGCAATATATAGTGGAATCGGAAAGAATCCGACAACACATATGGTTCTTGATGGACTTGAGTTCGTAAGAAAAGAACAGCCGGACTGTCTGTTAGCCGTAGGTGGTGGTTCATCTATAGATGCTGCAAAGGTTATGCTTATATTCTATGAACATCCAGAGGTGAATTTTGATAACGTCTTCAGTACTAATCTTGATGAACTTGAATTCAAGACGAAATTCGTTGCAGTTCCATCTACATCAGGAACAGCATCAGAGGTTACAAAGGTCAGCGTAATAACATTTGAGGATGAGAAGTTTAAAAGGGCTATCAGATCCGTTAATATCTTTCCAGATGTAGCTATTCTTGATCCATCACTGCCAGCAACGCTTCCTGCACATATAGCGGCGGAAACAGGAATGGATGCACTTACACACGCCCTTGAAGCATATATTAACAAGAATGGCAATGACTTCACATATGCCATGGCTAAAGAGGCTATAGAGGGTATCATAGAATGGCTGCCTGTATCAGTTAATGAAGGAACATTAGAGGCAAGGGAGAAGATGCATAATTTCCAATGCATGGCTGGCATGGCATTTGCTAATAGCGGACTAGGCATGGTACATGGTGTATCACATGCCTTTGGAGGTATGTATAACGTAGCACACGGTCTTGCTAATGCAGTTATACTGCCTTATTCTATGGATTATAACAAAAAGGATCCAGAGGTGGCTAAGAAGTATGAGAAGCTTTCAAAAATAATCGGTTGTGATATTATTGAAAAGGTTAAAGAAACATCTAAGGCTGTAGGAATACCAGCAAGGATGATAGATGCCGGAGTTAGTGAAGAAGAATTTAAGAAGGACTTTGATAAGCTGCTTGAATTCTCTATGCAGGGCTCAACAGTAGTTAATCCGATAAAGGTATCAGAGGATGATATGAAAAAATTCCTTGATTGTATATTCTATGGAAAAAAAGTAGAATTTTAAACAACTGGATATAAAAGGTGAAAATTTTACAATTCATATAACAGATTATCTGCTATTTTAATTTACATCAACAGAACAACAAGTTGACAAAGGCGTCAGATTCAAGGAATCTGGCGCCTTTTCTGTATGTATTTTTTACAAGAGTTCTTTCTATAAAAGTCGAAGAAAACGGATATAGGGGTTGCGTAAAATAATAAATAGACATAAGACAGCAAAACTTATATGAAAAATAGATACAGAAAAAGAAACAGGAACTAAAGGGATAAGCTGAAAGGAGAGATTATTATGAAGAAGAAGTTTTTATCGTTGTTACTTGTTATGACACTTACCATGTCACTCACACTTGGACTTACAGGTTGTGGCAGCAAGAGTGCAGATTCAGACAAAAAGGTATTAAAGGTAGCATTTGAATGTGCGTATGCACCATATAACTGGACACAGGAATCACCTGATGTTGGTAACGGCAAGAAAGCAGTTAAGATTAAGAATGCAGATGGATATGCATATGGATATGAAGTAGAACTTGCCCAGAGAATTGCAGATGAGCTTGGATACGAACTTGAAGTATACAAGATTGAATGGAGTTCAATCCTTATGGGACTTCAGGATGGTTCATATGATGCTGTTATGACAGGTGTATGTTACAGCGCTGAAAGAGATGAAACATATGATTTCTCTTCACCATATTATAAGAGACAGATTGTTGGTGTTGTAAGATCAGACAGCCAGTTTGCAAACTTTACTAAGTTATCAGACTTTGCAGGAAAGGGAGCTAAGATTACAACACAGATTGCTACTAACTATGTTCCATATAAGGATGAGGTTCCAGGAGGCGTTATAGCAACAGATTATGAAACATCTTCAGAGTGTTTCCTTGCAGTACAGAACAAGACAGCTGATATGGTTATTCTTGATTACACAACATCTGTTTCAGCACTTGCTACTATGAATAACTTAAAGATGCTTAACCTTGACTTCACAGAACCAGAGGGTGCTTCTAATGACTGCTGTATAGTATTCCGTGAAGGAGACCCTATGAGAGATACAGTTCAGGGTGCACTTGATAAGCTTGGCTGGAATGATAAGGTTGAATTCGATAAGCTTATGGATGAAATGGTAAAGTTACAGCCAGCATCTAACTAGAAATAAATAAAATAATTGCATTATAACTTGTGATTATAACATATAAGCCGTAGTTTTCCCTGACAAAGATGTTGGGTCTTTAATGGGAAACTGCGGCATTTTATTTTAACTTAATAAAAGTAATACTGGGTAATAATAAATAAAATGGTTTTGGGATAAATACTAATCTTAAAAGTGCATGTCAGCATATATGTGCACTATAAAGGAGGTTTTGCTATATGTATATGAATACAATGATTGCACTGGCAGCGAATACGCCAGGAGCCGAGGGCTCTTTGTTTGAATGGACCTGGTTCATTTTTAATAAATATTCAACATTATTTCTTAAAGCTACGTGGGTAACACTTTATGTAGCGCTTATAGGAACTTTGTTAGGCTTTATACTTGGTTTTGCCGTAGGCATAATCAATACAGTAAAGATTCACAAAGAGGATAACATAGTAAAGAAAATCCTGCTTCATATATTAAAGGCAATAGTAGTTGTATATGTTGAAATATTCAGGGATACACCAATGATTGTCCAGGGCATGGTTATTTACTATGGATTAAGACAGAATGACATTATGATTACATCAATCATAGCAGGTATTCTTGTAACAACACTTAATACAGGAGCTTATATGGGTGAAACAGTAAGAGCAGGTATCAAGTCAGTAGATGCAGGCCAGGAGGAAGGCGCTCTTGCCATGGGTATGTCACATTTTAAAGCTATGTTATACATAATAGTTCCACAGGCTTTAAAAAATGTAATACCTGAAATGTGTAACACATTTGTTAACAACTTAAAGATGACATCAGTACTTAATGTTATCGGTGTATCAGAGCTTTTCCTTATGGCAAAGACAGCAGGTGGTGCTTATTATAAGTACTTTGAATCATATATAGTTATTTCAATTATTTACTTTATTCTCTGCTTCGTATTCAACAGAGTATTCTCAGTGATTGAAAAGAAGCTTCAGGGAAGAAGTGATTATGAGCTGGCTACAGAGTATCTGGAAAATGAATGATTGTGTGTGAGCAGATGGTTATATGATATCAACGTATAACTTAAGAACAGGAGGCAGGTTATGGCAGATTCAATTATAAAGGTAGAAAACCTTGTAAAGTCATTCGGTGATCATGAGGTTTTAAAGAAAATAGATTTTGAAATATCAAAGGGTGAGGTTGTATGTATTATCGGTTCTTCCGGTTCTGGTAAGTCAACACTTTTAAGATGTATTAATCATCTTGAAACACCTACAAGCGGTAAGATACTTTTTCATGGTGATGAGGTTAAAAACACACAGTCATCACTCACCAAATACAGATCACAGGTTGGAATGGTATTCCAGTCATTTAATCTGTTTAACAATATGACAGTATTAAAAAACTGCATGTTCGGAGTACAGAAAATATTACATCTTAGTAAGGAAGAGGCAAAGCTAAGAGCTATAAAGCATTTAAGAGAGGTTGGAATGGCAGCTTATATCAATGCTCATCCAGCACAGTTATCAGGTGGACAGAAGCAGAGAGTTGCTATCGCAAGAGGATTATGTATGAATCCGGAGGTGCTTCTGTTTGATGAACCAACATCAGCACTTGATCCTGAGATGGTGGGCGAGGTTCTTAATGTTATGAAGGAGCTTGCAGATGAGGGACTTACAATGATTATAGTAACTCATGAGATGGAATTCGCTAAAAATGTATCAACAAGAACAATATTTATGGATAACGGATATGTTGTTGAGGATGAAAGTCCAGACATCTTATTCACAAATCCTAAGAATGAAAGAACAAAGGAATTCTTAACAAGATATATGGAAAGCGGAGTTAAGAAAGGTGCTTAGTAAAAAAATTCATATGATGGATTAGCGGCTGTGCACACCTGGTACTAATCCGTTATGCGTAAAAAGGTGCGCAGAAATGAGGACTAATATGGATAATTTGGTTATTACAGTTGCCAGAGGCTTTGGCAGCTGTGGAAAAAGAATAGCAAAACAGATAGCAGATGACCTTGGAATACATTGTTATGAAAACAGAATTCTGATGCTGGCATCACAGATGAGTGGTCTTGATGAGGAAGTGTTTGCAGAGGTTAATGAAAAGCTGAGAAACCAGAATGTTTTTTCGGCATTTCTTAAAGGACTGCCTATGCAGCGTTCACCTAAGGTTGAAGACAGAAAGTTCGTATCAGATGAGAAGCTGTTTGAATACCAGAAACAGATTATAGAACAGCTTGCTGATACAGAAAGCTGTGTAATCGTAGGTAAATGTGCTGACTGGATATTAAAGGACAGACCAAACGTAATAAGTCTGTATATAGAAGCTCCAAGAAGCTTTACACTTAAAGAAATCATGGACAGAATGGGCGTTAATGAGGCTACAGCAGCAAGATCGATCACGCAGACAGATAAATACCGTGCAGAGTATTATGAGCATTATACAGGTGGTAATTACTGGACGAATCCTGTTAACTACGACCTTACTATCAATACAGAGAGAGTTGGCTTTGAAGGTGCAGTTAAGCTTGTAAAGGACTATATTAAGATAAAGTATCCTGATTTTAAGATAGATGCCTGTGGCAGAACTGTTGATGATAATAAGGTTATATCTATGAAATAAATAATGTCCGGGATGTGTACGAATTGCAAAAGGTGGTGGTGTATATGCAGGTTAAAACATATCTTATATCTAAGGCTGTAAGCTATCATGAGCTTATATTGGAGGATGGATATATTAATAAGATATATATGATAGATAATCCGGACCGGGAAATATATGCCATACCTGATGCCTGCCTTGATCTGCAGTTCGTATATGAGAAGGGGCGTTTTGTGCCATATGTATGCGGGACACATACAGAGGTAAGTCTTGCCTTCATTAGTGGCAGCAAAAAAATATTTGGAGTCAAATTCGAACCGGGAGTTGTGCCTGATTTTATGAAAAGCTATGCTGGTGAGCTTGTGTGTACAAGAAGAAATGTGTCAGATATGGAAGCATTAAGTAACATAGCAGTGCAATTCGGGAAGGATATGTCATTTGAAGACATGGCAGATATATTTACTTCTCATTTCATATATGCTGATTACTTTAAAGAAAGAAAAAATATAATCGTCCAGATAGCAGGTATCATACACAATAAAAAAGGGTGCGTGACAATATCAGATATAGCTGTACAGACAGGATATAACCAGCGCTACCTTGACCGTGTATTTAAAGAATCACTTGGAGTATCCATGAAGAAGTACGCTGGAATCATAAGAATCCAGAAAGCGATATATTATCTTCAGAATAATCTCACATATGAGATATATGAAAGACTTGGATATTACGATCAGGCACACTTTATTAAGGATTTTAAAAAAAATACTTCACTTACACCGAACAAGTTTGGAAAGGTTAATAGTGAACTGAATATTGTATAAAAGGGGGCAGGGATTATGGATTACATAAATACTTCAGAAATAGTTAAAGAAGATATAGTAAAAAAGAGCCTTGCTCATTGGAGGGAATATCTGTGATCATCCAGCATTTTGCCAGTAAGTGAATAATAAGCAGATAATAAAAGAATGCAGGAGGATATAGCTATGAGTTTTATTAATAATCCAGATATAACAAAGGAAGAAGTACTAAAGGAGAGCCTTGCTCATTGGAATGTAGGAAAAACACAGGAATGGATAGACCGTGATATGGCTATTGTAATGGGAAAAAGAGAAGGCTATTGCTTCTGGGATCTTGATGGAAGAAAGTTTCTTGATATACATATTAATGGAGGAACTTATAATCTGGGACACAGAAACCCAGAGATTATAAGCGCACTTACAGATGCCATGACAGAACTTGATATAGGTAATCATCATTTTACAGGTATAACAAAGGCTATGCTTGCAAAACAGCTTACAGAGCTTTGTCCTGATGGACTTGATTATGCGTGCTTTTCAACCTGTGGTGGAGAGGCAGTTGATCTTGCTATAAAGAGTGCCAGATATGCCACACAACGTAAGCGTGTTGTATCTATTCAAGGCTGTTACCACGGACATACAGGCTTGTCTGTATCAACAGGTGATGCAAGATTCAAGGATCCATTCTTATGTCAGGGTGCTCCGGGAGAATTCGTACAGATTCCACTTAATGACCTGGATGCTATGGAGGCAGAGCTTAAAAAAGAGGATGTTGCGTGTGTTATTATAGAATCCCTTCTTGCCACATATGGTTTTCCGATTCCTGATAAGGGATATCTTGCAGGAGTCAAGAAGCTGTGTGAGAAGTATGGAACACTTTACATAGCAGATGAAACACAGACAGGCCTTATGAGAACTGGAAAAATGTGGTGCTTTGAGCACGAGGGCTTTGCTCCGGATATGATTACAACGGCTAAAGGCTTTGGAGGAGGCATATATCCTATATCAGCAACTGTTATGAACAGAAAGGCAGCCAGCTGGATGTTTGATATAGGAAGAATGCATGGTTCAACCTGTGGTAATTCAGAGCTTGGCTGTGTTGTAGCGATGAAGGTGCTTGAGATAACTACTCGTAAGGAAACAGTTGATAATATTAACAAGAATACAAAGCTTCTTACAGAGCGCGTTAATGCCCTTATGGATAAATATGATGGCTTCCTTACCGGATATACCCAGAGAGGCGTTATTATGGGAATTAACTTTGCATGTGAGGATGCGAGTAAGACTATATGTAAGCCATTATTTGATAATGGTGTATGGTCACATAATTCAAGACTTCATCCTAATACACTCCAGATGAAGTTAGGACTTTTATGTGATGATGCATTTATGGATGAGTTGTTTGAAAAGATAGACAAAGGACTTGCACAGGCTGTAAATATGAAAAAATAAATATAGAAATAAACATAGAAGTAAAAATAGAAATAAATATATAGAAATAAACATAACAAAACTAATATGTAAAATTAGCAGTATGGAATAATACGAGGAAACAGCTATGAAGGATACACCACAATCATTATTAGAGGATGTTAAAAATAATCTGCCATTATTATATGATGTTGAAGAGGATTATCTGGTAAGTCTTTTAAAGTACTCGGAAAATATTATATACAAGGTTGAGTTTAGCAAAAGCAGCCCTGTTGTGTTCCGTATACATAGGCCGGGATATCACGATATAGAAGAGCTTGAGGGCGAAATAAGATGGATGGATGAAATACATAAGGATACACAGGTTAGACTTCCAGTTGTATATCGTGGACGTGATGGCGGATTTCTTCAAAAAATGCGGACATCAGGCGGGGAAACTGTATACTGCTCTGTTATCTCATTTTTAGATGGAAGTCCACTTGGAGAGCTTAAGGGTGAGGCTTTGCTGGACGGTCTTGAAAAGCTTGGAGAGATTACAGCAAGACTCCATATACAGTCAATAAACAGGGATAAATCAGTTAAAATAAAAAGATTCTGCTGGGATATTAATAACCTTTTTGGTGATAATGGCGATGGAATATGGGGAAGCTGGCGGGACTATGAAGGAATCACAGGCCACGATTACCGTATTCTTGAAAAATGTACCGAAAATATCAAAAAAGAGCTTAATCATTATGGGAGAAGTAATGACAGGTATGGACTTATTCATGCAGACCTGCATTTTTACAACGTAATCAGTTATGAAGGCAATGACCAGATAATTGATTTTGATGATTGTGGATATGGGTTTTATATGTATGATATGGGCTGTGCGCTTGTCACATATTCCAAGAATCTTTGCGAACTTGAGGAGGCGTGGATAAGAGGCTATGAGAAGGTAAGAAGGCTTTCTGATGAAGATAAAAGACTTATACCTATGTTTGTTCTTATAAGAAGAATTACAAGACTTGCTTGGCTGTCTGGACATGCCGATAGTGATACGGCTAAGACAGTAGAGCCTGAGTATCTTAAGGTGACCATAGACCTTGCAAGAGAGTGGCTTGAAACTAATACTAAGGTGGCTGTAATAACAGGAGCAGCTTCTGGAATAGGCTACGGAATTGCAAAGAAATTATAAGTGCTAAGACTACTAATCCAGATAATCCGCAGAGTGTTATAGATAAGATAGCAGATGCAGTACCAGTTAAAAAGCTGGGAACACCAGAGCAGATAGGAAGTCTGGTGGCATTCTTAGCAAGTGATAATGCAGAATACATTACAGGAACAGCCAATGTTATAGATGGCGGTAATATGATTCCGGAAACAAGCGTAATGGGAGTGCATAGCACGGAATAATCCGTAGGTATCAAAGCAGGGGGCTTTTGACACCGACATCATACAATACAGATGTTAACATAATAGCATACATATAAGAGGTGAAGTGAATGATTAAAATAATAGCAACAGCAGCGATATATCTTCTTACTATGCTTCTTGCATATGTATTAAAAAAGATGGGACTTTTCCATAAGGAAGATAAGAGGGTATTGTCAAACCTTATATTTTATGTCACATTACCGGCATCTCTTATTAGCGGTTTTGGTGGAGCCCAGGTTAACATATATTATGTTGTGTCTATACTTATAGGCTTTGGCGTGAATACAGTTATGGTAATAGCCGGACAGCTCGCAGCAGCTCATAAGGAAAGAGATATGCAGGCTATATATGCGGTAAATGCTTCCGGCTTTAATATGGCCTGCATAGCCATTCCCTTCCTTTCTAATTTCTATCCGGCAGGTGTTCCATATCTATGTATGTTTGATGTAGGAGATTCATTTTATACGTTAGGCACGACATATGCTATTGCGAAAATGAGAATAAGCCAGAAAAATAAAGAAAAGAATACATCTGAAATAAAATTGAATAAATCGGACATAGGCGTACTTGAAATAGTTAAAAGTCTTTTTACGTCTGTTCCCTTTGATGTGTATTTTATTATGACAGTATTATCCTTTCTTAATTACAGATTACCGGATATAGTTATACAGGCGGCTGATTTCTGTGGACATGGTAATGGATTTCTTGCTATGATGATGATTGGAATATCGTTTGAACTTAATATGAGCAGGGAAACAGCCGGTGAGGTGCTTCATCTGTTGCTATTAAGATATGGAATTGGAATAATATCAGCAATATTGATATTCTGTGTATTACCTGCACCGCTTGTTATGAGACAGATATTGGCAGCGGCAGTATTCTCGTCAAGTGCAGCAGTATCCATAATATATTCAGAAAAGCTGGGAGTTTCGACTGATATAGCGGCAGCTCTCAATCCGTTATCAACAGCCCTTATGATACCAATTATGGTAGTGGTCATAGCAATCACAATGTAATGACGTGTTTATTTCACGAAACATATTTCATAAAAACATATTTCGCGAAAAAGTATTTATTTATGGTATTTATTTAAAAAGTAAAAAAGTAGGAATATTACATAATATATATTATAATAGGATGCAAGGGGCAGAATACATTTTGCTCCTTGCATTATGTATTTAACAAGAATATTTAACAGGAAAATAATAAATTGTAAGTTAATTTCAAGCTGTTAATGTTATTATAAGAAAGTAATATAAAAGAGCATCATAAACAGGTGGTAAGCCTGCTTGTAATGTATATAGTGCTGGATAAATAAGCATATAAATATGGGTGGTGATGATTACGTGACAAAGCCATTCCATAATGCGGTGCTTCTATCAAGGATAAGTGCTAACCTAAGACGAAGCAGCATGAATGACGGGGATGTGTATAAGAAGGGTGAATTAGCAATATATTTTGATAAGTACAAGCTGTACAGGGCAGGCAATGAGCTTAAGTTATCCAACAATGAGTGGGATATGTTAAAGATACTTGTGGAGAATAAGGGGAGAGTTGTAAGAAGAGATGTGTTTTTTGAAAGATTGTGGGATATACATGGAAACTATGTGGAATACAATACACTTACTGTCAATATGAGCCGCCTTAAAGCAAAGCTTGGAACGTTCGTGGAAGAAAGAGTTTCATATATAATATCAGGCATATTTGACAGATTCGAAGGTAAGAACAGCCAGAGCGAGTTCCATGCCGGCATAGGCCTCAACCTGTCAAAGCTTATAATAGAGGCTCATCATGGAAGCATCAGGGCATCCAACAGTGAAAAGTACAAAGGAGCAGAATTCAGAATATTACTGCCATTGTATAAGCTTAAGGGGAAGGTAGAACATAATCAGTAAACGTAAGTTATATGTAAGCAGATTGTTATATAGTTATATTATTAAGTGAATGGGGGATGGTGTATGAATACAGAATATATGGACTATTGCTTTAAGAGTATAAAGCGAAGGAAAAAGAATATAATAAAGACCTCGTTTACTATATTTATTGTATTTGCTACTGTCACATTGCTGATACTGATAAGAACTAATGTATACCAATGGCAGCTTCAGTCAGTAAAGGACAGGTTTGGAAGCTGGTTTGTTATGATGTGTGGTTCTGATGGCAAAGAGAATAGTGAACTTAAAGGACATCCTTATCTTAAGGAGTCAGGAAAAGCTGTAAAGGTTAATAATGTATATGATAATGGCGGCGAGATGACGGAAACCGGTATAGGTTATATGACAGAGGAATTTATCAGGCTTGGTAATATATCTACGGAGGAAGGACATTTTCCACAGAAGGATGATGAGGCTGCAGTTGACTGGAATACGCTGTTAGAGCTTAATCAGGGTTCATCCTTAGGTCAGGATATAGTAATCAGGACTGTTATATCAGATGAAAATGGACAGACAGAAGATATAACAAGAACCTACAAGCTGGCAGGAATATTGAAAAGCTATACGAATTCATGGGCTGGGGGAGACCGCGTTCCGGGAGTTATAGTTACAGAGCAGGCTGCAAAGGATATTAAGCGTAATAATAATGCTATATACATATATACAGTTGATGATTACGTTAATGATTATGAAGCTATATATGATGGGTTGAAAAAAAAGACAAGCAGTTCACTTATATATAATAGCAGCGTGTATGAATATGAGCCATGGAGTGGTGGCAATATATATGATTATATGTATATGGTTATTGTACTTGTAGGAATTGCTGGAATAACCTATCAGCTATCGGTATATAGTACAGGCAGAAAAAGAGTGTATGAAATATTAAGAGGACTGGGGGCTGACAGATTAAAGCTTATATCTTTTGCCTTTATGGAAAGTGTAGTTATAATTATATGTTCGTCACTTGCAGGTCTGATTTTTTCAATAATAACAGGGCGGGTAGTAACCTTTATTATTGAAGGAATTACGGGAATAGTCTTCTTTACAATAGATAAAAGTGTATATATTGGATTGGCTGTTATGCTTGTTATATCAATAGCAGTCTGCTTAGCTGTAAGTATAGTAAGTCAGGGAACCAGTCGGGTGGCAAAGCGCAGCAAAGCAGCCAATATATGCGCTAAGCCGGGCAGATCTGCACATAATACAGATGTAAAGCATATAATAAACAGACATAATTATATACGTCAGACAGGCAGCAGATTAATGCGTTCCCAGGGAATTATACAGAATATATCTATAAGAGTATTTTCACTTGCAATTATGGTTATAGTGATTACGTGTGTGGTTAATGGAATAACTGTTTATGGCAAATATAGGACAGTTTCAGAAAAAACAGATACACTTGCATTCTATAAGCAGGATAAGAATACTCCATATGTGGTTAATATTGCATATAATTTCAGGAGATATTGGGATGAGCAGGACCAAAGTGTGCTGAATTCACCAGATATCAATGAGGTAAGAAAGAATGTAAAGCTTAAATATTCGCTGGTATATAATAATATGACATATGACCAGTATCTTGATTATATGAGTTCTAATCTGAATGGAACAATGCCAAATCTGAAGTGCAACAATTACCTTCTGGATTATAACCTGAAGAGAGCAGATGCCAGTATGTATAAAGGGATAGATAAAAGCGTTATTAATTATATAAGCAGTATAAATGGTGTTAGTAATATCAGATATGGGTATTATGAAACAGCACGTATGTGGACGTGGGATGATATGGATTACAATAATCTGGGAGTTTCCTGGTATGAGAAGGCTGGAAATAATAAATCGTTATCTATGAAGAAATACTCTGATGAAGAGGACAAGTATCTGTTTGCAACTGAATATGTGGGGGAAAATAGTGGAATATATGACATCTTAGAGGATTATGCAGGCGATGATTGGAATTATGCTGCATTTCTTGAAGGAGATGAAGCAATTATATTTCTGGATAAGAATCCTGAGGGAGAATATGATGATACCATCACAAGTGGAACCAATATTGGTCTGATGTGTTATCAGACTTATCCATATGAAGATGGCGTATCTAATCTTAATATGGTGTATAGCAGCTATTATAAAGCTGTATATAACTATATGAAAGAAAATGATATACAGAGCCAGAGTGACATATTAAGGCAGGAAGGAATAATAAGTGTAAGGGAGAAGAAAGAGTTTAAGGATAGGAAAAGAAAGTATACATATAATGTAAGATATGCACCGGCAGCAGTAACTAAGGCAGCTAAGGTTATATATGTTGATGATGAGATAAAGTCAAGACTAAAGGAATATATACCAGAGTTTGGATTGTATACAATGGTTGCATCAGATAAGCTTGGAGAGAAGGCTGTTAATACACAGAATGAAGTGTTAAAGGAATATATTGGGATTGATGAGCTGCCACCAGAAATTACACTTGCCATGAAGTACAACCAGCTTAATATAAGATATGGATTGAATTCTGTATATAATGGAACAGCTAATGCAGTAGCAGCATATCTTAGACAGGCTGACTTTTCATATAATGACTATTCTGCGGATAAAGAACAGGTAAAGAAAGACACAATAGAGGCTCTGGTATTGTATATATTTACCGCAGTTGCGGCTGTACTTATGTATATAAGTATAATCCTGCTTGTACTTAATAACAGAGTCAGCAGATTTAATAACCGTATGAATATTTTAAGAAATCATGGGGCTGATAACACAATAGTCAGAAATATACATATGTATCAATGTATAAGAGAAGCAATATGGTGTGTAATACTTATGCCGGTTATTGTTATATTGGAGATGTTATATTTACATAGAAATATTAAGTAAATATGTATATGTATTAATAATGCTTGGAATTGCCCTCGTTACAGATATGCTGGCGGAGGGAATAGTTAATACCTGCAATAGTGTTAATTATGGTTATAAAAGAAAAAAGAAAAAAAAGAGATTAGTAAAAATAAATCAATTAAAGTTAATTAATAAAAACAACTATATCGGACAGACCAGCAGAAGGCTTAGAAAATCGCAGGGAGCGGCTGTTAATATTGCAATAAGAGTATTTGCATTGTTAATGTGTGTAATTATAATAGGATGTGCAGCTAATTCCATAAAGGCATACAGACGGTATCAGGATATAGATGCATGCTCAGATATTATTGCATTTAAATTCTCATATTCAGTCATATAATAGTTGTTTTGTGCAGATAATCTTATGTAATCTATATTATCAGTATTGGCACGGTAGGAAGTCATATTATTGATTCCGGCGTTTAACAGGAAGCCACACAGTATGGCAAGCACGTAGGCAGCAATTATAAAAGCAATAATTGTATACATGTAAGGTGGAGTGCCATATGTGTAGTCTTCATTTACAAGCTGGATATACATAAATGTTCCGAAAACACTTATAGTAAAGCCAATCGCACATCTTATCCAATAAAGGTATAAAGTGTGTTGACGAAGCAGCCGCATATATGTTAGTTACTGTTGAATGCACAAGAATAAGGATAAATCTTGGAAGAAATATGATTATTCCTGAAAGACATATATTGCTTATTATATTTCCTGTAACACAGCAGGCAAGTGCAATAGAGGCAGAGCATAATAATGCACATAGGAATTCTGCTGTATATATGCTAAAGGTTGTAGAATAATCTACAATAAAATATTTACTCCATCGAAAGAGTGATAATATTGGTAAAATCCCGCTTTTGGTATTATAATAATGATATTGCAGTCTTGTAAGGTGATTGCAAGGTGTTAATGTTATTATCAAAGCCGGGGGTTTTTGCCCCCGACATCATCTATAGTAAAGAATAACAATACAGAATAAGCTATAAAATATACAGATACAGGGGTGGGGTGAGTAGGATACATGTACAGAATTATGTTGGTCGAGGATGACAGAGAGCTGGGAGAAACTATAAAGAGTCTTCTTACTTTAAAAGGATATGATGTGACACTTATAGGGAGTGTAAAGGAATATAGTAAGCATACAGAAGTGTATGATATGTATCTGCTTGATGTAAAGCTCCCTGATGGAGATGGCTTCCAGATATGTGAAAAAATCAGACATAATCTTGATGCTCCAATCATATTTATAACATCATGCGATGATGAGGAATCCATAGTTAAAGGACTTGATATAGGTGGAGATGATTATGTAACGAAGCCTTTTCATAATGCGGTACTTTTATCAAGAATAAGTGCCAACTTAAGAAGAAGTGGCATGAATGATGGAGATGTATATAAAAAGGGAGAACTTGCAATATATTTTGATAAATACAAGCTGTACAGGGCTGGTAATGAACTTAAGCTTTCGAACAATGAATGGGATATGCTTAAGATACTTGTTGAAAATAAGGGAAGAGTTGTAAGACGGGATGTTTTTTTTGACAGACTGTGGGATATACATGGCAACTATGTAGAATATAACACACTTACTGTTAATATGAGCCGTCTTAAAGCCAAGCTTGGCACATTTGGGGATGAAAGAGTTCCTTATATAGAAACAATAAGAAATGTAGGCTACCGCTGGATAGCGTAAAGGAATAATACATAACAGTTATGGGGAGATAGGGTATGGATAATAAGAAGAAAATTCAGTCTGGCAGTTCAAGAAAGAATATAGATAATATTATAAGAGATTATAGAAGAAAACAGATGTTATTCGTTATAGGAACAGCCGTTACCAATGCACTTATTGCTGCATTTCTAACCATATATTATAGTATCAGGCAAAGGGCTCTTGTAGGAGCCCTTTATCTGTATGACAACAATTCGGCAACGAATCTCATAGACAGAATGATGCATATGAATATAAGTAAGAACACATATTATGCAGGAGAAGAGGCTATGGTGCAGGCAGGATACACAAGAAATGGGTATGCATATCTGTCACACATTAATGGTGAGACAATGATGTATACTATCATAGGTATGGTTATTGCGGTATTGTTGGTGTATGGACTTATACATTGCTACAGGATAGGAAAAAAGGACTGCCTTGGAAGTCTTAAGGCATATGCAAGGGAAAATGAGGCACTCAAAGAACAGCTTGAAAAGGAACATGAATACAATATATGCCAGTATAAAAAAATGCAGGAGTTTGTAGAGAATATAGCGCATCAGATAAAAACGCCACTTTCGGTTATGACTATGAAGCTTGAGATGCTTCAGGATATGTTAAATGATATAAAGACTGAAAATACACATGAAGATGATAATGATAAACACGTGGAAAAAATGAAAAAAGAACCGGATGAATATGTACCAGAAACAAAACAGCATATACAGATGGCATCTACAATAATTTCCGAGTGTACAAAGAGTGCATTTAAGATAAAGACATTTATAAAAAAGCTGCTTGATATAAGTAGGATTGAGTCAGGAAAAGTAGTACTTGCCACAGACAAAGTTATTATTGATTATATAGTAGAAGAAAGTGTAGAAAGTGCAGTTGCAGATAAATCCAGGGTGATAGTTGATTATGGTACAGAGGAAAAGAGAGCTATGTATGCAGATGAGGGCTGGTTAGCAGAAGCATTTATAAACATTATAAGTAACAGCTATGAATACATATGTGACAGAGAAGACGGACGCGTGTACATAGATATAAGCAGTAACAATGAGGTGTGTATAATAAAGATATCGGATAATGGTGAAGGTATAGACAAAGCACACCTTGCTGGTGTATTTGACAGATTCGAAGGGAAAAGCAGCCAGAACGAGTTTCATGCTGGCATAGGCCTGAATCTGTCAAAGCTTATAATAGAAGCACATCATGGCAGCATAAAGGCAGCTAACAGTGAGAAGTATGGTGGAGCAGAGTTTCGGATACTTCTTCCTTTATATAAGCTTAAGGGGAAGGTTGGGCATAACTAAGAAAGCAATCCGAAGGTATCAAAGCCGGGGGCTTTTGCCCCAGACATCTTATCATTAAAGTATATAAAACGTAAGTTATATGTAAGCAGTCTGTTATATGATAATAACTGTAAGCAGGGTAGCCTGTATAATCAGTACCCGTATTGTAAGATGAGGGGACGGGTACTGATATTTATTTATAATATGAAACAGGGGTGATGGCATGAATACAGCTTTTTTTGATTATTGTATAAAAAGTCTTAAAAGACGAAAAAAACAGGTGCTTAAAGCAGTAACGGCTATATTTTTGTCATTTACATTTGTAGCAGGTGTGCTTCTTTTTAGGGATAATATGTATGAATGGCAGATACAGTCAGCAAAACACCGGTTTGGCGACTGGTTTGTTATGATGAATGGAAATGACAGCAGGGAAAATGCACAGCTTAAGTCACATCCATATCTTAATGATTCAGGAAAAGTAAGTATATCAAACTACCAATACAATAATAACTGGAATCAGACAGATATTAAAATCGGATATATGGATAATGATTTTGTCCGTCTTTCTAATATAACACCTGATAAAGGAGAATTTCCAAAGAACGATGATGAAATAGCAGTTGAATGGAATACTCTGCTTTTACTCAATCAGGGTACAGACATAGGACAGGATATTACTCTGAATATAATTGTAAATAATCCAAAGGCAAGTTCAGACTCTGACAGGATAACAAAGACATACAAGCTGTCAGGAATACTTAAAAGCTACACTAATGTATGGGTTGGAGGAAGCAATGTTCCAGGTATTATAACTACTAAAAATGAAGCTCAGAATATAAAAAGAAGTAATTCAGCAGTATATATATATTCAGCAGGCAATTATATATCAGGAGATTATAAAGATATATATGAAGGACTGAATAAAAAAGTAAGTGGTTCACTAATATATAACAGCAGTCTGTATGATTACGAACCATGGAGTGGAGGTTCTATATACGAGTATATGTATGTTGTTCTTGTTATACTTGGAGTAGCTGGTATAGCTTATCAGTTATCTGTATATAATAAAACAAGAAAATATGCATATGGCATAATAAAGAATATGGGTGCCACAAAGCTGCAGATGATAGCTTTTATATGTGTTGAAAATGCTGTTATAGTTATAAGCTCATCTGTTATAGGTCTGATTCTTTCAATGATTGCAGCAAGGCTTATATGCTTCATTGTCGAATTAAGAACAGGAATAAGTTTTTTTACAATAGATAGAGGGATATATATAAGTCTTCTGATTATGCTTATCATGGCTGTTGTTGTGGGAAGTATTGTAAATATATGTGGACAGAGCTCTAACAGACTGCATAGATATACAAGCCGTTATAAGCTGAAAAGGCTATATAAAAAAGACAGGCATACGAGACATACATATATATTAAACAAAAACAATTATGTAAAAGAAACATATAAACGTTTTATGCTAAGACAGGGGATAGTGCAGAGTATATGCATAAGATTATTTTCACTAGCTATGATGATAATCATGATTATATGTATAGTGAATTCTGTAAGGACATATGCTGATTATAAGATAAGTTCACAAAAATCAGATGTTATTGCATTTTATAGACAGGACAATAATGCAGAATATATCATATGTAATGCAGAGAATGATGTGCAGTTAGAATATAAGGCAGGGAAAACTCTGGATTTGTTTAAGTACATAAAGGATTGCTATAGTAATGCAATTAATAATGTGTCATGGGAAATGTATTCAGATGCTTATAAACCAAGAATATCTGATGATGATGGAATTTCGTTTAGTAAGCGTAATCTTAAATACAACATAAAGAATGCAGATGCACTTATGTATAAAGATATTGATGAAAGTACTATTGAGTATGTGCGTGGGATAACTGGTGTAGATGATATCAGTTATGGTTATTTCGAGACAGCGAGAGTATGGACCTGGAATACTATGGATTACAACAAGATGGGTATTCCGTATTATGTAGATATTGATGATAATAAGAATATTAATTCTAAGAATAGTGATTCCAATAATGCTTCATATAGCAGTGAACAGATTAATCCAAAGTATCTGTTTGCAACAGAGTATGTAGAAGCTGATAGCAGAGTATATGATGTGTTAGCGGATATTACAGGCAAAGATGAGATTGACATACAGGCATTTAAAGACGGCAGACAGGTGGTTATATTTTTAGATAAGAATCCTGAGGGTGTATATGATGATACAATAACAAAGGGAACTGATATAGGTCTTATGTGCTATAAAGCCTATCCGGAAAACTATGGCTATATAGATAAGGATTATGCAAGCAGTTATTATATGGCTATATACAGCTATATGCATGATAAAGGCATAGTTACAGACGATTTTAATAAAATTAACAGTGAATATTTCCATTCATTAATATCTGATAATAAGCAGGATAAGTTAAAACAGATGACAGAATTATTTGAGAAAAATAATGTAAAGTTTTTAGATGATTTTTATGCGTACTGGGCAGATAAAGGCGAAGAACAGTTTTATCAGTATGTTGATTCATATCTTGATATAAACATTGCAGATGAAAAACTTAGAGTATATGATTACAGCTCCGATTATGTACCAGCGGCTGCAGCTGAGGTTGCAAAGGTAATATACGTCGATGATGAGGTGAAAGATAAGCTTAAGGAATATATACCGGAATTCGGGCAGTACACGATGCTTGCATCAGATGAATTGGGAAAGAAGGCACTGGATACACAGAATAATATACTAAAGGATTATCTTATGCTTGATGAGCTTCCAGAGGAGATTAATCTTTCAATGAAGTATAACCAGATTAATGTAAGCTATGGCCTTGATTCAATATATAACGGAACGGCTAATGCTGTAGCTTCTTATCTTGGACAGGCTGGATATGCATATAACAGTTATTCGCATGATAAGGATCTTATAAAGAGCAATACTATAGAAGCTTATATCCTATATGGTTTCACAGGCATAACAGCGTTTTTAGTATATATGATAGTAAGCCTGATTATATTAAAAAACAGGTTTTTTCAGTTTAGTGACAGAATAAAGATATTAAGAAATACAGGTGCCAGCAAGGATATAATATTTGACATGTATATGAAGCAGAGTATACGGGAAATGCTGTGGTGTATCATGCTCATGCCGTTGATGATTATACTGAATATAATATGCATAAAAAGGTATATACGTAACCTATGACAGATAATATGAAGTTTAGCGGTGAGTACTGGCACATGGTATCTGGCTGGAAATGGAGGAATGTGTTTGATTGAATACAGAATTTATCAGTTATTGTATAAAAAGTGTAAAAAGACGATGGAAAAGTATATTTAAAACAGCACTTTCGGTATTTCTTGCGTTTTCGTTTGTTGCAGGGATTATGCTGTTTAAGACTAATATGTATGAATATCAGATACAGTCTGCAAAGCACAAGTTTGGCAGCTGGATTGTGATGCTTTATGACAGTAACTTAGAAGAGAATAAAGAACTTAAGAATCATCCGTATCTGAACGAGTCAGGTAAAGCCTCGGTAGATAATTATGTGTTTGAAAATGATAACCAGACAGATATTAAAGTTGGTTATATGGATGATGACTTTATAAGGATAGGCAGCATATCATTACAGAGTGGAAGCATGCCGCAGAATGATGATGAAGCTGCCATAGAGTTGGATACACTTCTTAAGCTTAATCAGGGAACACAGTTAGGTCAGGAGATTCATATATCAGTCCGGAAGGGAAGTAATCAGACAACAGAAAGTATTGAAAAAACATACAAGCTTACGGGAATTCTTAATAACTATACGAACCTCTGGTGTGGTGGAAATTATATACCGGGTATTATTGTTACACAAGATGAGGGAGAGAATATTAACCGCATAGGAAAAGCTGCATATATATATTCATCTGACAGTTATATAGATGGGAATTATAATGATATATATGATGGATTAAAGAAAAAGTCACAAAAAGAGCTTATATATAATAGTAGCGTATACGACTATGAACCATGGGGAGGTGGATATATATATGATTATATGTACGTTCTTCTTATGCTTATAGGTGTATCAGCAGTTGTATATCAGATGCTTATGCATGACAGAAAGCGGAAGCATGTAAGGAGTATACTTACGAATCTTGGCGCTAAAAGAATACAGCTAATGGCATTTTCTTTAGTGGAAAATATAGTCATAGTTACACTTGCTGCCATAGCAGGTCTGTTTCTTTCAATATTTACCGGGAAGATAGTATGTACTATAAGTGGTTATGTTAAAGGTATACAGTTCTTTAACATAAAAAACAGTATATATGTATATGTATTCATTATGCTTTTAGTATCTGTTTGTATAAGCATGATAGCTTGTATTATTGAAAATTTCAGACATCCGGCATCTGGTGTTGGAAATATCCGCGGTATTGGAAGAAATAAATCACTTATTTTAAAGACAAGAAAAAATAAGCTGGTAATAATTAACCGGAATAATTATATTTCACAGACACAAAAAAGATTAAATAAGTCACATGGGGCGTTGTCAGCTATTGCAGTCAGAGTGTTTGCGCTTGCGATTCTGGTTATTATAGCGGGCTGTGTGATTAATTCAATAAAAGCGTATAAACAGTATCTGGATATATCTGATATGTCAGATATTATAGCATTTAACCGCATCGATTCCAGTACAAATTATGTACTTAATTATGCAGATAAAGAGTCAAGGGATGAGTACTATACACAATACTCTGGTGGAAATGGGAATATATATACGAGAGACAATCTTAAAGCCAAAATAAGAAGTAAAATGTATTTAAGTGATTATAACAAGGAAATGTATGATAACAGTAATGAAATGTTTACTGATGTAGATGCTAAAGGAGAAACAAGGCGTTACTTTAACAGATTCAGCAGCTATACACTTATGTGTAATATAAAAAAAGCGGATACACCTGTGTATAAGGATATTGATAAGAACATGATTGATTATATTAACAGTATAGATGGTGTTGAAGATATAAGTTATGGATATTTTGAAACAGCAAGAACATGGGCATGGAATAATATGGATTACAACAAGCTTGGTGTGCCATGGTATCTTTCATATAACTTTAACAGTGTTGAAGCACTTAATGATAATCAAAAAACGTATAAATATCTTTTTGCAACAGAATATGTGGAAAATGATAATAAATTATATGACATATTAAAGGATATAACAGGTAAGCCTTCATTTGATGAGGAGGCATTTAATAATGGAGATATATCTGTTGTATTTGTTGACGAGAATATTGATGGAGATTATGATGATACATTATCTGAGGGAATGGATATTAATCTTATGAAATATTACTGCAATATAAATGGTTCGTTTATGTATGACAGAGCATGGCAGAATTCAGGAAGCTATAATAAGGCTTTGTCAATATATATAAAAGATAAAGGATATAGTTCATATAAGAGTTTGACAGATGGTGAAATAGAGGCAAAGGGATGCGATAACTATGTGTCTGATCTTAAAAACAAACCTGATTTTAACAAAATAAGAGAAGAGTATATTGAGTATCTGGAAAATAATTACGGACGAAATGTAGCTGATTTAACGTTTTTTTGTAGAACAGAGGAAGAACAGCTTGAGCTTGTAAAACAGTATTATTATCAAAGGTTAAGAAAAGATTATTCATATATTCTTGGATACGAGCAGGCAGCTACAACTAAGGCCTGGGCTGTAGTGAAGCTCAGTGATGAGATAAAAGACAGATTAAAAGAATATATTCCTGAATTCGGGCAGTATACTATGATTGCCTCAACAAAGCTTTTACAGAGGGAGCTCGATAACCAGAATCAGGTTTTAAAAGATTATTTCCAGATGGATGTACTTCCAGATGAATTGTCTCTTGATATGTCATATAATCAGATAAGACTAAGATATAGCATGAATTCGCTATATAGTGGAACAGTTAATACAGTGAATTCATATATGCTTCAGACAGGATGGGGATATCATTCTTATTCGGGGGAAAAGGATGAGGTGAAGAGAAAGACATTTGAAGCAATCATACTATATGTATTCACAGCAGCTGTAGCTGTCGGTGTGTACATAATGATATCCGTTCTTATGTTAATGAGCAGGATTGAAAAATATAAAAATACTATGACAATCTTAAGATATAGTGGGGCAGATAAATCTGTAATCTTTAAGATATATATGAAAGAGTGTTTTAGAGAGTCATTATATTGTATTATCCTTATGCCGCTTATGCTGCTGATATATGTGTTAGTAATAAGGCATGAAACTAAAGGACTATGATGATTCTGCACTGATAGTATAGAAATGCATGTGTATTCATGCATAAGTGGGTATGTATACATACATAGAAAACTAGCTGACTTATAGAAATGCAGGTGTATTCATACATAAGACATGAAAAAATAGTTTGCATCTCTTGCATTATAATACAGTAAGAAAGTAAGAAGGAAGGAAAAATATGGGTGAGATATTAAGAGCAGAAGGTATAAGTAAGACATATCACACAGGTATGGTAGAAGTGCATGCATTGAAAAAATGCGACATAGCAATAAGAAAAGGTGAATTTACAGCTATTATAGGGAAGAGTGGATCAGGGAAATCGACACTGCTTAGAATACTTGGTTCCATGGATAAGCCGGATGAGGGTGAGGTATATATTGATGATATTAACATAGGTGAGCTGAATGATAAGCAGTTATCAAAACTCAGAAGGGAAAAGATAGGTTTTGTATATCAGAATTATAGTCTGATACCCGAATATACAGCATATGAGAATATAGTACTTCCTGTGGTCCTTGATAATCAGGATATCGATGAGGATGATGTTAATGATCTGTTAGAATCACTTCAGATAGAACATTGCCGAGATAAGTTTCCAGAGCAGATGTCAGGTGGTGAGCAGCAGAGAGTTGCTATAGCAAGGGCACTTATAATGCATCCTGCAGTAGTGTATGCAGACGAACCAACTGGTAATCTTGATGCTGAAAGTGCAGAGAATGTTGCAGCCATGCTATCCCTGGCAGCATCTAAATACAAGCAGACAATAGTTATGGTGACACATGATAAGCAGATGGCTGAATATGCCGACAGAATATTTAACATAGTAGATGGACATGTAATAACGGATGTGGGAGAATAATGTAAAAAATCCATAAATTCAAGATTTTTTACATGCGAGATATGCGCAAAAAGCGTGCGCAGAAATAAGGAAAAGTGTAAAAAAGGAAAGCAGGGATGAAGTAATTATGCATATTTCAAAGAATTCAGCAACACAGATAGTAAATGAAATATCCAGGCTTGTTAAACAGAACATTAACCTGATGGATGAGACCGGTTATATAATAGCAAGTGTAGATAAAAGTCGTATAGGAAGCTTTCATTATGGTGCGTATAAAATTATATCTGAAAATCTTGATGAATATTACATAGATGAAGATGATGCTTCTAAGGGAATAAAGAAAGGAATAAATCTTCCACTAGAGCTTGATGGTGAAATAGTTGGTGTTATTGGTATGACTGGTGAATATGAAGAGGTTATTACATCTGGCAAGCTTTTAAAGAAGATGACAGAAATTCTTCTTATGGAGAGCAGGGCAAACTACCATCAGCTTATGAATAAGCGAGTCAGAAATGCATTCTATGAAGAATGGCTTATAAATGGAGGCTATAAAAGTGCTGACCTTGAGGATAGAGGAATGGCTATAGGCGTGGATATCAATATTCCAAGGCGTATTCTTATTGCTAGTATTGATGAACTTGATAATTATAAGGATTCACAGCAGGGTCAGTCCAAGATTGCCAAGTTTGAGAATGATGTTGATACATTTTTAAGCAGAAATAATTATAAGATGCATTTTAGAAATGCTTCAAGACAGATAATAATTGTAGATAACATGGTGACGGATAAGCTGGCTGCATTTGCCAAAGAACTTGCTGATTATATAAGGGAAAAAGAGGGAGTGGAGCTTAATATCGGTATAGATGGTGAGAATAATGCTGATATGCATGATGCATATGTACAGGCTCACAGGGCTTGGAATGCAGCAGCCTCAGATCATGAACAGATAATATGTTATGAGAATATGAGTCTGGAGCTTTTAATCAGTAATGTTCCTGTAGAAATAAAGCTTGAGTATCTAAAGAAAATATTTAAAGGTGAGTATGGCGATGATATTGGTGATGTTATAGCACTTCTAAAGGCTTATTATGATGCACAGGGGTCAATACAGAAAGCAGCTGATGCACTTTATATACACAAAAATACACTGCAGTACAGGATATCAAGGTTAAAAGATACAATAGGACTTGATATAAGAAAACCTACCGAAAGTCCTGCATTGTTTATTGCATATATAATAGCGGATGAGCTTATAAATGAAAAATACGATTTACCATTATTGTTACGCGGAACGAAATAAAAAAATAATTATGTACACGGTAACATATGCAAAAATGTATTTCTATGCTATTATTGCACCATACAAAGCACAAGAGATTGTGCAAAACGTACAATAATTTAGTAGAAATGAGGTGTTTTTATGTCAGGTATAGCATTGATAATTGTGTTTGTGTTGGCAATCATCGTAATGATAGTTGCGATATCCAAGTTTAAGGTTCATCCATTCCTTGCAATCATGGGTGTATCACTTATTCTTGCCATGATAGCAGGTATTCCATTCGTTGATACAGTAAAACCGGACGGAACAAAAGTATCTGGTATTCCTACAGTAATAGGTGCCGGATTCTCAGGAACTTTTAGTAGTATTGGTATAGTTATCATACTTGGTGCATTGATCGGATCAGTTCTTGAAAAAACTGGAGCAGCTCTTAAGCTTGCAGATATGGTGATTAAGGTAGTAGGTAAGAAAAGACCTGAGCTTGCTATTGAGCTTATGGGCTGGGTAGTTTCAATCCCCGTATTCTGTGATAGTGGTTTCGTTATTCTGAATCCTATCAGAAAAGCGCTTGTTAAGAGAACAGCAGTATCGAGCGTGGCAATGACTGTAGCTCTTTCAGCAGGACTTTATATTTCACATGTATTTATTCCACCTACACCTGGACCAATAGCAGCAGCTAATACACTCGGTGTCGGAGATAACCTTTTACTTGTTATGGGACTTGGCGTTGTATGTTCTATATTCCCTCTTATAGCAGGTCTTATATATGCAAAGTACATAGGTAAGAAGGTTAAAAGTGCAGACGAGGCAACAGATAGTTCAGAGGTAACTAAGACATATGAAGAGTTAGTCGCAGAGTATGGAAAGCTTCCTAATGGATTCAATGCTCTTGCACCAATCCTTGTTCCTATCATACTTATGGCACTTGGCTCAATTTCATCTATGGCAGGCTGGACCGGTGCTCTTGATGTGGCATGCCAGTTCTTAGGAAAACCTATTATAGCCTTAGCAGTTGGTACAATATTTGCGATAATACAGCTTGCAACAGCTGACAAGATGTCTGATTTCTACGATATAACTAACGAAACATTAAAGACAGTTGGACCAATCCTTTTCGTAACTGCAGCAGGTGGTGTTTTAGGTAAGGTTATATCATCAACATCTATGGTTACATTTATTACACAGCATGCAGAGGTGCTCTCAGCAGTGGGAATATTCTTCCCATTCCTTCTTGCAGCTATATTAAAGACAGCACAGGGTTCTTCTACAGTTGCTATCACAACAACAGCAGGTATCATAGCTCCACTTCTTGGTGCACTTGGTCTTGCCTCACCAGTAAAGACAGTTCTTTGTGTAATGGCTATTGGTGCTGGTGCCATGACAGTATCACATGCTAACGATTCTTACTTCTGGGTAGTTACTAACTTTGGTGACATGACTCCTGATCAGGGATATAAAACACAGACGGTATGTACATTGATAATGGGTATTGCTTCAATGGTTGAAATATTCATACTTTCATTAATATTATAATTCGATTCTAGTGACCTATGGCGGCTATGCTGATAAGTAAGTACATTCTTGACTTGTTAGTATAGCCGCCTTGTTATTAGATGTTGTTTAAGGGATGAGAGCATAGGCAAGTTTAAATATTTTGATTGAGTAAATAGTGCAAAGTTATAAAAATATACAAAAGAGGTTTTACAAAATATTACAATGAACATTTATCAGAAAGGAGATTAGCCATGAATAGTGAATTAAGAAATATAGCGGACAATATAATAGATGCAGCTATAAAGGCTGTACTACCGGATGCGGCAGTCAAAAGAGCACTTGAGGGAAAAGAATTCAAAGGAAAAGTCGTTCTGGTGTCAGTTGGAAAAGCTGCATGGCAGATGGCAATGGCTGCAAGTGATTGTATGGGAGATAGAATAGATAAAGGCGTTGTTATAACAAAATATGGACATGTAAAAGGTCCTATTGACAGGGTTGAATGTTTTGAAGCAGGTCATCCAGTACCTGATGAGAATTCATTTAGGGCAACGCAGGCAGCTATAGATATGGTAACAGGACTTTCAAGTGAGGATACAGTATTGTTCCTTTTATCAGGTGGTGGAAGTGCTTTGTTTGAAAAACCAAAGATACCAGAAGAAGAACTGCAGAATATAACAAACCAGCTGCTTGCCTGTGGTGCAGATATAGTTGAGATTAATACGATAAGAAAACGTTTGTCAGAGGTAAAAGGTGGTCGTTTTGCAAAACTGTGTGAACCAGCGCATGTGTTCTCAATAGTGTTATCAGACATACTTGGTGACCCACTTGATATGATAGCCTCAGGACCTGCATGCCCTGATTCCTCAACCTGTGAGAATGCAGGACACATAGTAGCAAAGTATAATCTTAAGCTGGGGGAGAATGCGAAAAAGCTTATAAACATAGAAACACCAAAAAAATTGGACAATGTTACTACACTTATCAATGGAAGCGTGCGTGAATTATGTCGTGCAGTTGAAAATGAATGTACAAAGTATGGTTATGAGCCGGTTATGCTTACAGACCAGTTGTGTTGTCAGGCAAAGGAGGCAGGAAGTTTTCTTGCATCAATAGCGAAAACACATTATGCTTCAGGAAAAAAGCTTGCTTATATAGCAGGTGGAGAAACAGTAGTAAATCTTACCGGTCATGGCAAGGGAGGAAGAAACCAGGAGATAGCTTTATCGGCAGCCACAGGAATAGAAGGCATGTCAAACGTAGCAGTGTTTAGTATAGGCAGTGACGGAACAGACGGACCAACAGATGCCGCAGGAGGCTACTGCGATGGCGATACAGCCAAAGTGCTGAAGGAAAAAGACATAGATATATTTGAGGTGCTGAAGGAAAATGATGCCTACAATGCATTGAAAGAAACTAACGGACTTATAATAACAGGACCTACAGGAACAAATGTTAATGATGTGGCAGTGCTGCTTATAGGGTGATATAGTTGTTTAACATACATTCTTAACGTACGGACGACAGCATATATGAGAAAAGCAGGTGTGCATAC
>OIWQ01000440.1_pt1 | contig 54832 bp, 39 predicted proteins | sample 1587571 | NCBI WGS metagenome assembly OIWQ01 (sample SAMEA3888910, study PRJEB22519) | human gut metagenome | biome: human gut; feature: human-associated habitat; material: faeces | place: Denmark | collected 2010
GCTCAAATAGGGTGGTTAGAATGACGATTTCAAAGAATTATGGGACGGCACTGAATTTTTTTAATGAAAAAGCGGGGGCGTGTGATGGAAAAAACGACGATTCTTCAACTGCAGAAGCTGCTGGATGAGGCGACGGAAAGCGGGCTGGAGTGCGGTTGTCAGCTGGCAATCTACGAAAACGGCGAACTCGTCGCCGATCTCTGTTCCGGTTACACTGCGCCGGACCGGCGGCGGAAAGTCGAACCCGATACGCTGTTCCCGGTCTTCTCCGTCGGCAAGGGACTCTTTACCACGGCGATTCACCGGATGGTGGAAAAGGGGGCGCTTGCCTACTCCACCCGGCTGGGGGAGTTGTGGCCGGAATTCGATTGCGAAGGGAAGGAGCATCTGCTGCTCTGGCACGTCCTGACCCACCGTTCCGGCCTGTTCATGACGCCGGAACACGCCTCCTTTGCCGAACTGGCGGACTGGAATCTGATGTGCCGCCGCATGGCCGCGATGCGTCCTGAGTGGACCCCCGGCACCCGCTGCCGGTATCAGTCCTTTTCCTACGCCTGGCTGGTCGGGGAGCCGCTGGTGCGTGCCGACGGCCGGCCGTTGAAACAGATCCTCACCGACGAGGTGATCCGCCCGCTCGGAATGGGGCGGGAGATCTTCTTCGGCATATCCGATGAGGCGGAAGCGCGGATGGCGCCGCTGGATACCTCCCGGGTGGGCGGGGAGTTCGGCCACGCACTTTTGATCGCGTCGCCGGAAATTCTGCGCAGCTGCATTCCGTCGTTCAACGGGGTGATGACTGCCCGTGCCGTCGCCCGGCACTACGCCGCGCTGGAGCGCGAGATTGACGGCGTGCGCCTGCTCCGGCCGGAAACGCTGGAGAATGCGGCGATTCCCCGCCGGGCGGCCGATGATCCCTTCCGCCCGGAGACGGATTGGGCGCATTTCGGGCTCGGTTACGTAGCCGCCGGATTCCCGGAGGATCCTTCCGGGCTGATCGGCCATGGCGGCGCCATCGGTTCGGAGGGGCTGCTGGACCGCCGCCGCCACCTCGCGCTGGGATTCACCAAGAACAAGGTGGACCCGGCTCACCCCAATCATCCGCTGCGCGACCGGATTGCGTCGCTTCTGGGGCTGCCGGTCCGTCACTGGTAGGCCGGGGCGGAGGTTCAGCGCCGGTCGTTGCGGAAGCTCCCGGGGGAAATGCCGCGGAGCCGCCGGAACTCGGCGGAGAAATAGAGTGGTTTCGTATAGCCGAGCCGGAATGCGATCTCCTTGATCGGGAGAATGGTCTGCATCAGCAGTTCTTCGGCTCTCTGCATGCGCTGTTCCAGCCGGTAGTGGTACGGCGTCATTCCGAAGGTCTGCTGGAACTTGCGGTTCAGCGTGGGCAGTGAAAGGTGAAAACGGCGCGCCACTTCCGCCATCTTCAACGGGCCGGCCGCGCTTTCTTCCAGAAAATCGCGAATGGCGCACATATCCTGCGGCAGCGGCCCGGGCTGGTGAGCATGGGCGAGAAACTGCAGCAGTTCATAACAGACACCCGCGTTGATCTCACCGCTGCGTGGATCCTGAAGTGACTCATGGATAAATGGTTTTATCCTGTCGAAAATCTCGGTCATCCGTTCGTCGGCATCCAGAGAAAACACATCGGTCCGGTCGAGATTCAGGTGTTGCAACAGCGGCGTCAGCCCGGAACCGTGCAGGACGAAAGTCATGAGGCGGGTCGGTTTCCCCGGCTGAAAATAGTAATCGTGGTTGCGGTTTCGGTGCAGCAGACAGAGATCGCCCTTTTCGGCGGCGAAAGCGCGCTTGCCGCTCCGGAACCACAGCTCCCCCTCCATGATGTATTCGATGGAGAGAAACGGCTGATGGAACCGCCGGATGTAGCGGAACTCGTTCCACAGCATGAGAGAACAGAAGGTGGCATAGAGCGCCGGGCGTGGTTCGGTGGTGAAGTGTTTCCAGTACCTTTCAATCCATTTGTCCTTTCCGCAGGCGTAGACGACATATCCTTTGCCGTCATACCGCTCGACGGAGACCTTCTGATTCAGAAACGGCGATAGATCAAAAAGCGGACGCATATACTGTTTTTCATATATTTTTTTTATTATTTCCTATCTAAAATATCATTTCTCCGGATATTTTCAAGCGGAAGTCGGGTATACTATGGGTAACAGCAGACCAGTTAATATGGAAAGGTGAGACGATGCTGATTGCCGAGACGAAGACTCCCCCCGCGGGCTGGAACAGTTTTGATTGTTACATGGGTTCGATCAACGAGGAACAGGCGCTGGCCAACCTGGAGTTGTTTTTGAAGAAACTGAAGCCGGCCGGATATGAATATTTCTGCCTCGACGCCGCCTGGTACGCCGACGGCGATCAGGCGTGGAACGAACAGTTGCGCAACGTGGGGCAGTGCCGCAATATGCATATCGATTCCTACGGGCGGTTTGTGCCGTCGCCGGTGAACTTTCCGCACGGGTTGCGCGCTCTTGCCGACCGTTGCCATGAGAACGGCGTCAAGTTCGGAGTTCACATCATGCGCGGGATGCCCCGCATGGCGCTCGAACAGAACACGCCGATCAAGGGAACCGATTTCCGGGCGCGTGACATTTACGATCCGGACAACTTCTGTCCGTGGTGCAAATACTGGGTGGCGACCGATGCCTCACATCCGGGCACATTCGCCTATTACCGGAGCGAGGTGGAGTATCTCACCGAAGAGTTGACGGTGGATTTCATCAAACTGGACGATGTGGTGGAGCATCCGGACCATGTGGCGCTGTTCGGGAAGGCGCTGGATTCGGTTGCCCGGCCGGTTCTGCTGAGCCTCTCGCCGGGGGCGGAGGATATCTGGCGCGGCAGCTGGAAGGAGTATGTTCCTTACGGCAATATGATCCGGGTCACTCCCGACGCCTGGGATGACGACCGGACCAATCTCATCAAATTGCGTCGCTGGTATGAGTTTGAGGATCTGAGCGGCCCGTCGCTGTGGGCGGATCTGGATATGCTGCCGCTGGGGGCACTGCAGGTGACAATTCCGCCGGAGCTGGCACTTCCGACGGGATCGGCGCGGCAGAGCAAGCTTACCCCGATCGGGAAGAAGGTGATGATGACGATCTTTGCGATGAGCTGTTCGCCGTTGATTTTCGGCGGGGATCTGCCGCAGACGCCGGAGGGGGACATCGCGCTGGCGACACACCCGGAGATGCTGCGCTGCAACCGGAACGGCGTCGTGGGGAAGCGTGTCAGCCTGATGCGCCGCATCGACGTCCGCAAGGCGCCTTGCAAAGAGGATTCTTCTCACGGCTGGCTGGGGATTTTCAGTTTGAACAGCGATGCGCGGCGGGTGAAACTTTCTGCGTCGCAGCTGGGATTTGAAACCATTCCGCCACTGTACGACATCTGGGGGGAATACCCGATTCACATCGGTCCGGAAGGGGTGCTGGAGCTCTATCTTCAGCCGTACGACTGCGCATTCCTGAAGTATTGAATCTTCTTCCGGCAATTTGATCTGACTGCAGGGGACGAAAAGCTCTCCAGAGGGCGGATTGTGCCCGGAAACTCGACGGAACCAAGGTATAACAAACAAATGACCGGGAGTGTTATGACGAAATGTTTGCTGGCGGCGCTTCTGCTGGGAGGCGGAGTTCTTTGGGCGGAAGATTTCTCTCAATGGAGAGGGAAGGGCACGGTAGCGGAGGTCCGGGGAGAGGTTTTCCATTTCAAGGACGATGATCCGGGGAAAAGCAATGGTATTTTCGGGAGGCATATTCGAATTACGCCTGCCCCTGTCGAGCGTCAATTGATTTTTGAGGCAGAGATCCGTCGACTGGCCGGATTCAGCGGAATTGGGATCCACATTGCTGCATCAAACCTGCATGCAAAGGAACAGGAACAGGCGGCAGGCGAGGCGGAGTGGAAGAAGATCTCTTTGCGGGTTCCACTGCCGGCCCATTGCGACCGGGCTTATTTGCAGTTGCTCTGCGCGCATGGGTATGGTCGAACGGGCGAGGCGGAATTCCGCAATCTCTCCTGGAGGGTGGTACCCCTGGAAAAAAAGGTGGAAAAAGGAGCTCGCTTTCTGATCTACGATGATGATTTTTCCGGCCACTGGGATCTGCGAGGTGTCTCCTGTCGACAGACGGGAAATTCGGCGTATTCCGGTCAGCGCGGCTTGGAAATTACTCCGGCTGCAGGACAACATGTATCCATGCGGCTTCGTTCGCTGGAGAATTTTGTTCCGGTTGTCAACCGGGCTCTGGATCTTTCGGATTATGTAAAAGCCGATGGCTGGCTGGAATATTGCATCCGTCCCCGACTGCTGTTTACCGTGGGGGGTGTATCACCGGAGAAGCAGATGGTGAAATCCTGCGAAAACGGCTGGACTCAGGTTCGCATCCCGCTGGCGGAACTGTCGAAGCGAAATAATTTAAAGGCGTTCTCCGATTTGAATATGACCTTTGACGGGAAGGTTGATAAATTCAGCATTGATGGAATTTTTTTCCGTTGTAATGATCCTTCTGCACAGGTCCGGTATGTCTGGAGTGGAAACTGGAAGGCGAAGCTGGAGTCTGAAATGGCAGCCTGGAAACAGCTGCCGCCAGATTGCGGCAACCGGCCGAAGATAGAACAGGGAACGTTCTGGATGAATGGGAATCCGACATTTCTGCTGGGAGTCAACTACTTCATCGCTTCCAATGAATTTGATGAAATCTGGTGGAAACGTTGCAAAATTCTTTTGCCGGATTATCATTACCAGCTGCTTGACCGGAAGATCTGTGAGAGATTCGGGTTCAACACGGTTCAGTTCCCCGGCCTGCCGTTTCACTTTGTTTTTGCCCGCAATCAACTGCCGGTGTGGGATGTGGAGAGGGATGATCAGCGCCGCCGCAACTGCAGCAATTTCGACAGAATGCCGATTTCCGTGGACCCGACAGTGATCTATTACTTCCATCGCAATGAGAAAGCCGTATTGAACGACCCGGTCACTCCTCAGCCGAGGGAGATTCTGCATCAGAACCCGGGGTGGCACGCCTTTGTTCCGTTCTGCCCGGAACACCCGATGGGGAAAAAGATCATACTTGGACAGCTTCGTGATATGTCTCTTTTTACTCGGGCCAATCATGGGAATCCTTTTTTGTATGAGTTGATCAATGAGAGCACGTACGATTGTCGCTGCCGTTTCAATCGCGAGAGGTTCATCGAATTTCTGAAGAAGAATTTCGGCACTGTTGCGGAGATGAACCGCCGGCTGGGGACAGGGTTCCGCGATTTTCGTTCGGCGGCTTTTCTGCCTGATTTTTCGAAGGCGCCGGCGTTGCGTGCCGCGTGGCGCAGTTTTCTGTCGGACCGGTTTGTGCAGGTCCTGGCGGAAATGAAGAAGGCGATTGCCGATGTGGATTCCCGGCCCGACATCCACTTCTGTCAGCAGATTCTGATCGCCGGCTTGCTGACCGGAAGCGGTTCGACAATGGACCAGCGCAAAACCATGGACGTGCTTGATGTGCTCGCAATCGAGGGCGGGTATTCCTACGGCTTCGCCGAAAACGACGGGCGCTGGGAACCCGACGAGATGGAAGCGGTATTGACGAGAGGGGTTCATTTTTTTTCGCTGGTGGCCGACTATGCGGCTGCGGTCGTGCGGGGAAAACCCGGGAAAACGGTGGCCGATCAGGAGCATTATTGCATGCGTTATGACGGGAAAGACCGGATACCCTCTCTGCCTGCGGATTTTCCCACCTCTTTGTGGGCGAGCGTGTTCCACGGTGTTTCCGCTTCCAGTATCTTCAACTGGAGCGGCGGAAAATGGCAATGGTCCGATATGGAAGGGGCCAGAAAATTTGCCCGGTCAATGAAATATCGCGGAGCCGCGCTGCTGAATCCTTACTGCTATCCAGAGAAAACGCTGTCGGGATTGCGTGGATTTATGGAAGAGCTCGAACCGCTTCGGAACGTTGTTCTGCCGATGCCGCGTCTGAAAAGACCGGAAGCGGCCATTCTTTTCTCCATCACCAGCCAGCGGATGCTGGGAGATCGGCAGTCTCTGCCGAATATGGAGAACTGGTACAATGCGCTGCTGCGGGAACAGCTGCCTGCTGAATTTGTCTTCGAGGAGGAGCTCTCTGCGGAAAATTTGAAACCATATAAGATCTTATTTATTCCAGACTTGAAGCATTCTCTGCCCGGTACGCTCAATGTGTTGGAGGAGTTTGTTCAACGGGGCGGATCGATCGTGTGCTCCGAGGATGCCCTCTCGATGGATCCGTATGGATTGCCGTTGGAAAACAGATCATTTTTTCAACAGAAAAATGTGCGGCGTTGTCCCAAAGGGCTGATCGGATCCAGGCTGCGCAACCTCTTTGCCGAGGCGTTTTTACGTGCCGGAGCCAAGATTCATCTGGAATTGCGAACGGCGGAGGGAAAGAAGTTTCGCGCGGCGGAGGCGCAGTTGATCGACCGCGGTGACACCAAGCTGATTCTTCTGGTCAACTGGCGGAATGAAAAAGCGGTACCTGCCCGACTTGCGATTACGGATATTGCTGCCGGACGCTGGCGGGTGACCGATCCTGTATCGCGTTGTCGAGTCGGGGAATTTGACGCCGAAGAACTCCGTCGCGGGATTTCATTCACCTTTTTTCCGCAGGAGCGGCAGTTGTTTCTGCTGGAGACGGGAAAGGCAGACCTCTTCCCGGATGCGGCAGAGAAGAATCCGGAAAGCATTGCGGTGCGCGCCCGGGAGATCAATGCAAAAATCGAGCAGAGAGAGCAGCTTCAAGGAGAACAGAAACGGCGGGCGGCGGAGGCTGCACACCGTGCGAGCCACTGGGAAAAAACTCCCAGGGCACACTTCCAGACTGTAAATCTCGCCGGTGCGGCGAATATGGGGTATGTCGATGAGGTTGCGGGAGATCATCGGGGCGGCTGGTTTGATGACGGGCCGGAGGCGGGATTGCCGGGTATGAAGCCCGGGCGTCATGAGTATTCCGGCATTCCTTTCGAAATTCTTGGCGGCAGTCGGGCGGTCTGTGTTCTGAAGGGAGAGAGAAAGCCTTACTTCCCCCGGGAAACTCCGGCAATCCCTCTTTCCGGCAAGGCCAGACGGATCTACTTTCTTCAGGCTTGCGGCTGGAGTGTCGAGGATCGGCCGTTGCTGATCTGTGAGTTGACCTATGCGGATGGAACGCGTTCGAAACTTTCGATGGCCGGCGGACGCGACATCGGCGACTGGCATGGCTTGAAATCGCTGCCGAACGCGCGGATCGGGGCCGCTTTCTGGACTTCCGGAAAAGAACGGGTCGGTTTTTACTGTACCAGACGGGAGAATCCGTATCCGGACAAGGAGTTAACATCGATGAAATTTCTTTCAACCGGGCTTGCCGTGCCGCTGATCGGTGCCGTGACGCTGGAGAAATAGACAGGAGCATTGAGGGAAATATGGGAGAGCAGTCGCTTTGACACCGCAGGAGGAATTCTGCCCGGCTCTCCCGGGGGGGCAACTAGAGGTGATTGGATCGCAGCCGGTTGTCGGATACGATCACCTTCCGACGGTATCCGGTGGAGGCGAAATGAGACGTCAAAGAATGGAACCAATTGTTTTCATGCATGTTACAACAGAAGGATTGAAGCAGATGCGCAACCGGTTTTCTCTGATCGAGCTCCTTATTGTCATCGCGATCATCGCGATTCTTGCGGCGCTGCTGCTGCCGGCACTCAATTCGGCGCGGGCTGTGGCGAAACAGATAAGCTGTGTCAACAATATGAAAAACATTTTCATCTCCACTGCCTCCTACACTCAGAACAGTGATGACTGGCTGCCGCCCGCCGGGTTGCACAAGGCGTTTACGCTTTATCTTTATCCTTATCTCGGGATTCAGGCGGACAAGATTTCCCGGCAGATCAGCACCTCCCGGCCGGGAGAGTATTCGACGGGGCTTCAGTTCCGGCAGCCGCGCGGTCTGCTCTTCTGTCCGGAGTCGGTGATTCCCAATCCGGCGTTTTCCGGCACTCCGGATGCAATCAGCTGGTATTACAGCAATTATTCCCAGTCCTATGCGACACAGGCCAACATCGATCTCAGAAGAAACCGGACCGGTCGGGTCTGGCTGATTGATGGAGATACCAATAAAATTGTAAAATTACGTTCCGGAGCCTTGCTGCTGGGGGAAAACAACCATAGTGTAGTATACAGCAACGGCGACTGTGATACCGGTATTTTTTATATGAATTCCATCGCGTCGTATCCCTCTGCTGCCGCTACGGGAGCTCCCGCCTGGAATCATCACCGGAACCGGGCGAATTTTCTGTTCCTCGGCGGCAATGTGAATACACTGCAGTATGGAAGACATTTCAATGATGACTATCAGCTGCTGAACCGTTGACGCGGTGAAGAATCTTGCAGCTGCAGCAAAGAGTAGGCGGTTTGATCACATAGTTTTCTGATCGGTGAAAAAGGAGCATGATATGGGAAGATCATTGTGGATTATGGGGTTGCTGGGGCTGCTGCCGGCGCTCCTCTGTCGTGGAGAATTGCCGGTGGCGGGAAGTCCGGCGGCGGGAGTTCGTCAGCTCGTCGGCGTCCATGTCCCTGGCAGTGTCGGAGGAAACGCTTTGTGCGGAGATGGCAGCTGTCTCTATCTTGCCGGCAAGGGACGGCTTCAGGTATTCGACCTCCGGCGGAATCCGATGAAACCACAACTTGCAGCGGAGGTGAAGGGGTTGCCCTGGGTGTGCCGTCAGATGGCGGTACATCGGGGGTATGCGTATATCACCGCACGAAACCAGGGATTGTGGATTGTGAATCTTCGAAATCCTGTCGCCCCGAAGCTGGTCGGGAATTTCGACACGGCGGAACTGGCTACCGGTGTGGATGTTTCAGGCAATCTTCTGTTTGTGGCTCTGCGGTATTATGGCGTACAGATCTTTGATATTACGAATCCTGCTGCTCCCAAACATATTACATTGTTTCGAAATGGCAAGGTGGAGGCGCAGTCCATCTTCTGTCGCGGAAATCTGCTGGCCGTGGGGGACTGGGGGCACTCCCGGGTTCAGTTGCTGGATGTCCGCAATCCCGCCGCTCCGGAAGAGATCAGCTATGTTCCCCTGCAGGGATATGGCGACGGAGTTTATCTCCACGGCAATCTGCTTTATGCGGCCACCGGACACCATTCCAGACAGGGATCGGCGGCCGAGCGGTTTGGTAATGGTCATGGAATGGAGATATTTGATGTTTCCGATCCCCGGAAGGCGGTTCGTCTCGGGGGCGTTCATTTTCCACGTTTCTTCGCTCTCGGCAACGACTTCTGGTCCGTCTGGCCGGCGGGCGGAATGATCGCGGTTGCCGATACGCACAACGGGCTCTTTCTGGTGGAGGCGGCCGATCCCCGCAATCCCCGGATTGTAGCACAGTTTCAACTGCCGCCGGTCCGGGTGAGAAAGAACATTTTTGACAATTCCCTGATGGATGCGTCAAAGGTCCTTTCCTTGAAGTTGGCAGGTGACGGGAAACACTTTCTGCTCCCAGATTGTGTCGGTTCCGTAGTTCCGGCAAACGACCGGCTGTATGTCGCCGGAAATCAGAGCGGACTTTTTGTGGTGGAACTGCCCGGTTGCGCTCCCGTTCCCGCCCGGGAGGAACTGGGAAGAAGCGAGGTAACATCCGCGGTGAAGGAGGTCCCCGGCTTTCTTCACTACGACTGCGGGGGGATGGTGCGCCGGGTCGCGACCGACGGTCAGTTGCTTTACGTTGCGGCGTCCTCTGCCGGACTTCAGATCTGGGGAGAGGATGGCAAGGGGTGGAAAAAGATTGCAACCATTTCTGAAAACAGGATCTACGATGTTTCGATATGCGGAACTCTTCTGGTGGCGGCGGAGGAGAAAAAACTCTCCATGTGGCGGATTCAGAAGGGGAAACTGCCCGTGTTGCTCGGGCAGATGAAAAGTTCTTTCCCCACGCAGATACTCCACCTCTACCGGAATGGAACACTTGCGGCAGTCAGCGGCGGTGGCAATCGGATTGATTTCATTGATCTGCGTGATCCGGCGCGCCCCCGGATGCTGGTTCCAAGCCATGAACGCCGCATTCTCTATATCGATTCATTTCCGGAAAAGGAGCTGGAGGGGCTTATTGCTGTGAATTCTCACGGTGCAGGGCTTTCCTGGTATCGGCTGGAGGAAACGGGAGGGAGAAAACTTCGCAGCAATCCGGCTCTTCGGTTCAACCAGTTTGACGGAGTGACGGCCGTCGGGAAACAGTTTCTGAGGCCGTCTGGAAAACAGTTTTATCTCTTTTCTCCGGAGAAGTTTGGATCCGATGAATTTTCACAGAAGTTTCCTGCACCGCCCGGCATGGAAGGGCTTCCCTCCTGGAACGGTGGTTCGTTGCTGGCTTTCTCCCATCGAAGCAAAGGGAAGGTGACGTTGTTCGATGTCACGAACCCGGAAACTCCGCAATGGAAAAAAAGCTTTGATTTTCTGCCGGGAACGCCGGACCGGGTGGTTTTTTATCGGAATCGCCTGATTGTTCCGGCAGGTTTCGATGGCCTCTACTGCCAGAAGCCTTGACTGCCGTTTCGATATTTTCCTTCAGCCGCCGATCGGCAGAGAGTTCTGCCGGTGGATGAGTTCGGTGAGCTTGACCACGTTGACGCCATCCTCCATCGTAATCGGGTAGGTGATTCCGTTGCGGATGGCGTCATAGACATCCAGCCACATCGTGTCCTGCGAGTAATAACCGGTCGCCTGCGTGCCGACGCCGGACTCCTTTCGCGCGCCCTTCTGCAGGGTGTGACCGCGCCCAGCTTCGACCGGAATCTCCTCGCAAATCAGCTCCAGAGGCTCCTGGTTGCCGTAGAACAGCGGATAATTCCCCGTTTCGGCGTGGATTTCCGGAAGCTGAAAACCTTCCTTCAGGTATTTGAGGCGCAACACTTTGCCTTCGTTCGGCACCGTCAGCGCGCCGCGGTCCCCCCAGACCTCGTAGAGATTGCCCGGCAGAGCGCAGGTCGAGGAGATTTCGATATCCGCAACGCAGCCGTTTGCCGCTTTCAGCAGGATCTTGATCTGATCGTCGGCGTCCCCGGCGGAGAAGTTGTGCTGAAGGTTGCTCCACACATCGACCACCGGAGAACCGAGCAGCTGGAGCGCCTGATCGAGAATGTGCGGGCCCCAGTTGTTCAGCATTCCGCCGCAGAAGCGATTCAGTGTCTGCCAGTCCCGCCGGCGGCAGTAGATGGGGTGGCGGTACAGCTTGATCATGGTGATTCTGCCGAGAATGCCTCGCGAAAGAATGCGCCGGATGTGGTTGAATTCCGGCTCGTAGCGGCGGTTGAACCGCAGAAAGAGCTTCCCCGGATACCGTTCGGAGGCCTCTTTGAGGCGCATTACCTGCTCGACGCTCACCGCAATCGGTTTTTCAATGACCACGTATTTCCCCGCCTCCAGCGCCTCGATCGCCTGCGGCGTGTGGTCCGCATTGCGGGTGGCGATGGTGACGAGTTCCACCTCCGGGTCGGCGAGCAGCTCCGGGAGTGTGGCGAAAGTGCGGATGCCCGCCGCGGCGGGGGGCAGGTCAAGAAGACGGTCGGGGGCGGTGTCGCACCCGGCGATGATTTCGAAGAGGTCCGGATACGAGGCGAGTTCCGGGATGTGCATCTGGCGGCCGGCGCGGCCGAGACCGCAGATGCCGACTTTGATTTTCTGCTTCAATTTCAACTCCATGGCTGATGACGGATCTGGTTCTCCGGGAGCGATGTTCCCGGATGAACCGATGATACTATACCACATCCGGTGCAAAATACCATGCAGGAAAGCGACGATGATTTGCACAAAAGGGATTCTCTCGCAGGATTTTCCCTGAAATGATCCTTCTTTTTTCCATTAAGAATATTGTTAATCCAGGTTTGAAAAAAAGCGGAAATGGTGCTATACTGCAACAGAAGAGCAGGGAGATTTCAGACAAAAAAATAGCGGCTATTGAAGCCGCACTGAGGCATTTCCGCGGAAAGAGGCCTGCAGAAGTTCTTTACCAGAACTTGTAGAGTTACTGATAAAATAACTGATTTTATTTATTTTTCAAGTGGAATCGCAAAAAAAAGGGGAAGAAAATGAAACAGCGGATTCTCGGACTGGATCTCGGGATCAATTCGGTGGGGTGGGCGATTGTCGACGATGACAACGATGCGCAGGTGGATCTGCTCGACTGGGGAAGCCGCATTTTTGCCCCGGGGCTGGCGGCCACGACCGAGGAGATTGTTTCCGGCAAAGGGGAGTCCCGCTGTGCGGAACGCCGGCTGAAAAGGGCGCAGCGGATTGCGTACCGCCGCCGCCGGCAGCATAAGGATGAATTGACGAGGGTCCTGAGCGGTTCCGGACTGCTGCCGGAGCAGGTGAGCCCGGAGTTCTTTCTGCAGATTGACCGCGCGTTTCTGGCCGGACTGCCGGAAGATGAACAAAAGCGGGCCGCTCACGTCGTGCCGTATCTGCTGCGCGCGGCGGCGCTGGACCGGCCGCTTGAACCGATGCAGCTGGGGCGCGCCCTCTACCACCTCGGCCAGCGGCGGGGATACAAGAGCAATCGGAAACAGGAGGCGAAGGATTCCGAGGCCGGAGTGGTTCTCTCGCAGATTGCGGAGCTGAAAGAGGCGATACGGAATTCCGGAGCGCGGACGCTGGGGGAATACTTCTCCACGCTTGACCCCGAACAGCGCCGGATCCGGACCCGGTATACGGAGCGCGGCATGTTCGAAGAGGAGTTCCGCAAAATCTGCGCCGCACAGCGTCCTCTGATATCCGAGGCGCTGGAGCGTGCGCTCTACCATGCCATCTTCTTTCAACGCAAATTGAAGAGCTGTAAACATCTGATTGGATTCTGCCGGCTGGAGCCGGAAGAGCGGCGCTGCTCGTTTCAGGATCCGCTGGCACAGCGGTTCCGGATTTTGCAGGAGGTAAATCATCTGCGGGTTGACGGCAGGGGCGTTTTGCGGCCGCTGACGGAGGAGGAGCGGCAGAAGGTGCTGACGGTGCTGGACGGCCTTTCCGGCGAATTGAATGCGCAGGGGACGATTGCGCTCTCGGCGCTCGGGCGGCTGGCAGGGTTGCGGCGCGGTGAGAAATTCACGCTGGGGGATGAGAATAAAAAGGTCTACGGCAACGAACTGCATGCGATTCTCTTCCGGGTGTTCGGCGCTCGGGCCGCCGCCATGAAAGAGGAGGAGCGGCAGGCGTTTTTCCACCATCTTGCCTGCATGGAGAAGGACGACGCGCTGCGCCGGATTCTCCGGACGCGCTGGGGATTGAGCGAGGAGGCCGCGGAGAAGGCTGCGCACATCTCTCTGCCGGATGACTATTGCGGTTTCTCCCGCAAGGCTCTGAAACAGCTGCTGCCGGATCTGGAGAGCGGGATTGCGTTAAGTACGGTGATCAAACTCAAATATCCGGAGCAGTTCCAGGCGTCGGAACGGGTGCTGGAGTTTCTGCCGCCGCTGGACGAAACCGGCCTGCAGTTGCGCAATCCGGTCGTGCATCGCACGTTGACGGAGATGCGGCAGGTGGTCAACGCGGTGATTCGCAAATACGGCAAGCCGGATCTGATCCGGCTGGAGCTGGCGCGCGACTTGAAGAACAGCAGCAAAGACCGCGAGAACATCACCCGGCGGAACCGGCTCCGTGAAAAGGAGCGCGAACGAATCGCCCGGGAGATCGCGCAGGAAGCCGGGGTGGAAAAGCCGTCCCGGCGGGACATTCTCAAAGTGATGCTGGCGGAGGAGTGCGATTACACCTGCCCCTACACCGGCCGCCGTTTTTCCATGCGGGATCTTCTGCATGGCGGGCTGGTGCACATTGAACATATCGTGCCGTATTCGCGGTCGATGGATGACTCGTTTATCAACAAGACGTTGAGCTGTCGCGATGCGAATGCGGAGAAAGGGAATCGACTGCCGTTCGAGGTGTTCTCCCCGGAGGCGTACCGGGAGATTCTGGAGCGGGTCCGCCGGTTCAAAGGGCCGTTTGCGGAAGCCAAGCTGGAACGGTTCAAGATGCAGAAGGCGGAGAGCCGCGACTTCATCGAGCGCAATCTCAACGACACCCGTTACGCGAGCAAACTGGCCACCGAATATCTGGCGCTTCTCTACGGCGGCCGCTGGGATCGCAACGGCGTGCTGCGGCTTCAGTGCAGTGCCGGCGGGTGTACCGCTGTGGTGCGGCGCGCGTGGGGCGGCAACTATCTGCTGGGGGAGGGGGAGAAGGAGCGCGGCGACTTCCGTCACCACGCGATCGACGCTCTCACCGTGGCGGTCGTGTCGCCGGCCATCGTGAAGGCGGTGGCGGAGATGCCGAAGGAGACGGTCCGGAAGGCGATTGAGGAGAAACAGCCGCTGATCGTCAATTCGTTGTATACGCAGGCGCGGGCGAAACTGGACGCGGCCGGAATCTCTCACCACACGATCAACCGGGCGCGCGGAGCCTTTCATAAGGAGACGATTTACAGCAAATCCCACGGCGGGGACCTGCGTCATGTGCGCCGCCGGCTGGATACGCTGGAACCGAAAACGGTGGCGGAGATCGTCGACGTTGCAATCCGGCGCGCGGTGGAGGAGAAGCTGGCCGAGCTGAAGATGACGGATCCCCGGAAGGCGTTCAAGGATGGCGGCAATCTGCCGGTTCTGCGGGACCGGCAGGGGCGTTTCGTCAATACGATCCGCAGTGTCCGGGTGCGCCAGAACGTCAAAACCCGCAGCATCGGGGAGGGGGATCGGAGACGGGAGGTGGCGAACGGAGCCAACCTCGTTCTGGCCATCTATGCCCGTCATGACGCCGACGGGCGGGAGATCGGCTGGGATGGCGAGGTGGTCACCGTGCTGGATGCCCGGCTGAGGTTGCAGAGAAATGAGCCGGTTTTCCCGAAGGTCAAGGAGGGCAACCCGCTCAAATTCACCCTGCGGAAAGGCGATGTCGTGCGCTGGTCGAAGGACGGGCAGGAGTATTTGTGTGTGATCCGGGGAATCTCTCTGCCGCAGTTCTCCTGCATGCCGATCAACGACGCCCGTGACGTGAAGACGTTGAAGGCGGCGGGGCTGTGGTTCACTCCGACGCTGTCGGCCGCGTTCCGGGGGAAGATGGAGAAGTTTCATACGACACCGCTCGGCGAATTGAGGCGGGCGAATGACTAAACGGATCATTGAGGTTGCCGAGCGGGCAGCCCGGCTGTGGCTGGAGAACCGTCTGCTGGTGGTCCGTGATCCTGACGGCGGGGAGCACCGGGTACCGATCGGGGAGATCGAGTGTGTGCTTCTGGGAACGCCTGCGGTATCCGTGACCGGGGCTCTGCTGGCGGCGCTGGCGGAGGCCGGCGTGATGGTGGTGATTTCCGGTGCGGACCGGCTTCCGGTGGGGATGCAGCTTCCGCTGGCGTCGCATTATTTGCAGAATGAACGGTTTCGGGAGCAGGCGTCGGCATCGTTGCCGTTGTGCAAACGGTTGTGGCAGAGTGTGGTCGCTGCGAAGATTCGTTCGCAGGCGCGGCTGTTGCGGGAGTTGCGCGGAGAAGATGGCGGATTGATTGCTCTGGCGGGGCGGGTGCGCTCGGGGGATCCGGACAATCTGGAGGGAAGAGCCGCGGTCCTCTATTGGAAACAGCTGTTCGGGCGCCCGTTTCTTCGGATACGGGAGGCCGGTGACAGCAATGTTCTCCTCAATTACGGGTATGCGGTGTTGCGTGCCATGACGGCGCGCGCACTCTGCGGCGCCGGACTGCACCCGACGCTGGGGATTCACCATCGGAATCGTTACAACGCCTATTGTCTTGCGGATGATCTGATGGAGCCGTACCGCTGCCGGGTGGATCGGATTGTGGTTCTGTTGAATCCGGAGAATGCGCCTGTTTCTGGAATCTCGCAGGAACAGCGCCGCCGTCTGCTGCTCGGCCTGCTGGAGCCGGTGAAATGGCATGGTGAGCAACATGAATTGCCGGAGCTGCTGACGATTCACGCGCGGCAGCTGGCCGCTTCCTTTACGGAGAAGAAAAATCTGCTGGAGTTTGACGGATGAGTTCTGCCGGACGAACTCCGATTTCGGAGATCAAGGCGATGTGGCTGATGGTGATGTTTGACCTGCCGGTGGTGACGCGGGAGGAGAAACGCAGTTACGCGCGTTTCCGGAAATATCTGTTGTCGGAAGGATTTCAGGCGTTGCAGTATTCCGTGTATGCGAAATACTCCTCCTGCCGGGAGAATGCGAGGAAATACTATCGTTACATTGAGGCGATAGTACCTCCCGGGGGATACGTCCGACTGCTGATGGTGACGGACAAGCAGTTCGGCGAGATGGTGTCGCTCTATGGGAAAACCGTTCAGGAAGTGGAAAAAAAGCCGGAACAACTCCTGCTTTTTTGAAGCGGGCTATATTGTAATTGTCAAAATAATAGCACGTTATGACAATTACAATATAGTCTCCTTTTAAAACTCTACAAGCTCCAGCCGAAAGATTTCGATTGCGGAGTCCATTTTTAATATAGTCTCCTTTTAAAACTCTACAAGCTCCAGCTTTACAGCCCGTCCAACGACTTTGCGGACCAATATAGTCTCCTTTTAAAACTCTACAAGCTCCAGCACCGATTTAATGCGTATAGAACATCATCATAATATAGTCTCCTTTTAAAACTCTACAAGCTCCAGCAGAGCGGCGATCGGGTGATTCTGACCGAGGAATATAGTCTCCTTTTAAAACTCTACAAGCTCCAGCTGATTTTTTTACGAGGTAACAATGAATTGAATATAGTCTCCTTTTAAAACTCTACAAGCTCCAGCTTGTACCATGTTTTGATCACCAATCAACGCAACTGTAAAAAACTTTTAGAAGATGTTTTCATCGAGGACAATGAATTGAATCCTTGACAACCGGGGCGGTTTCGAGTATAGTAATCCGCACCGGAAACAACAGGAGGAGGAGAACAATGGCTGAGCCATTGATTCCGAAACACGGCGGCTACCGGCGGCTGATTACCTACCGCCTGGGGATGCTGATCTATGACGCGACCGTTGCATTCTGCGCCCGTTACATCGACCGACGCGACCGGACCCATGACCAGATGGTGCAGGCGGCCCGCTCCGGCGTGGCGAACATCGTCGAGGGTTCCGAAGCTGCCGCCACCAGCAAAAAGACCGAACTCAAACTCACCAATGTCGCGAAGGCCAGCCAGGAGGAACTGCTTTTCGATTATCAGGCTTTTCTGCGGCAACGCAACTTGCCGGAATGGCCTGTCGACAGCCCGGAAGCTCTCGCCGTGCGGCAGGCCCGCCCCGCCGATCTGGGGCAGTTGCGCAACCTCATGGCTGTTTTAGTGTCGGACCGGTCCGACAAGTCCGACAAGTCCGACAGAAAAGCCGAGGTCGCCGCCAACGTGATGATCTGCCTCATCAATCAGGAGACCTTTCTGCTCGGGCGTCAGCTCGCCCGGCTGGAACAGGAATTCGTCGAAGAAGGTGGCTTCACCGAACGGCTCTACCGCGTCCGCAGCGCCAGACGGTCGGAGAAAGCGGATTGATGAGCCTGCGATTCCCGGCTTGACACCCGGGGCGGTTTCGAGTATCGATAGTAATCTCGACTCCCACGACCTGTCGAGGCGTGGGATTTTCCGAAAACCATCCGTGTTGAAACCCTGTTGAATGCACATTACGCATTGCGAATGTGCATGTTCAATAGAGTCTCCTTTAAAACTCTGCGAGCACCCGTTGTATCACGCAGAATAAAGACATGGGGCACTTTTTGTGGGTGCCCCTGGGGAAATTTCGATCGGATTGGTTCCGCACTCAGGCGGGGAGGGGCGCCGGACGGTTGAACTCCTTGGCGTAAAGCTTGCGGGCCGCCCGTTCCACCCGGCGCCAGAAGTGACGGTCGTCCCGGAGCGTCTCCCGCAGAGTTCGCCCCGTGTAGTTCTTCATGAACCGGTAGAGATCACGCCGGGTGAGACCGCAGTCCATCGCCGAAAAATAGAGCCCTGCGACATCCTTGACCCGGTAGCGGAAGGGCACGGCCGGACGAATTTCCGCCCGGTGCAGGTCGATGACGTACAGCCGGGGCAGCGGCGTCTCCTCCGTCGCACGGTCGAGCAGAAAGTGACACAGATAGCAGTCCCGGTGATTGACGCCGCCGCGATGCATCGTCCCCGTCGTCTCCGCCAGCGCGGCGGTGAGCGTCGCCCGGCGACGGAACGGTGGCGGATTTTCCCGCCAGTCGCGGCAGTAATCCTCCAGACTGACCATGTCCAGCAGTTCGGCCGTGACCAGAAACGATTCCAGTTTCGCCGGATTCCAGCCCCGGCAGCCGTAGGCGGCAATCGTCATCGTATCCAGCCCCAGCAGTTCGAGGCGGCGGATGGCCCGGTATTCGTTGGCGGCGCCGAGCACCGGCTTCTTCCCCATCAGCAGATTTTTGAAGATCTCCCGCCACCCGACGCCCCGGTGCACCTTGGCGAAATAGCCGCGCCCGGCAACTTCAAAGCGGAAGGTCCGGCGGCTTTTGACCTGGCGGAAAATCTCCCCTTCGGTCTTCTCCAGTTCGGCGAAGGGGTCTTTCCCCTCCCATTCCCGGCTGAATACCGGATCGAGTTCAAGGGTCTGGCTCATCACTCCGGCTCCTTTTGTTCCGGGCGTTCAGATCCGGTCCAGGCTGGAATCGGCAAGAACGTTCCGGTAGTCCAATTCATCCAGCTGCCGCTGCAGGCGGCGGCGTGCGGCGGGTTTCGACGTCTTCCGGTCGCCCGGCTGCGGATTGAGAATCATCGTCGCATGGTTCAGGTGGCGCAGGTAGTTCCCCAGCTCACGCGACTCCAGAAAAAGCATCTTGTACCCCTGCTGCACCAGCATCCGGTGCAGCGAGTGACCGGCGGTGTCCCCGTCGAAAAAGCCGTTGGTGTGCTTGCGAACCAGTTCGGTGCGGTAGAGCGCGCAGTGACTGCGGAGGTAGCGATCCTCCACCTTCGCCTTCTTGCCGAGAAGCCGGCGGAAGAAATCCTCGATCTTCTTGCCGAACTGCTTGAATGCGGAGACCTGTTCCAGTTTCCAGCTGCCTACGCCGGCGACGGTTTCGTCACCGGAAATCTTCCCGAGCAGAAAATCGAGCCAGCGGTCGTCGCAGATCAGCGTGTCGGTGTGCATGACCAGCACGTAGGGGGTGGTCACCTCCTGCAGGGCAAGATCGAGGGCGCGGGCGTGCATCTCCGGCCCCTTTTCCGCGGCGGCCTCCGGGCGTTCGATCAGCCGGATCCAGTTGACGTTGCGCAGATAATCGAGCGACTCGTCGTTGGAGGCGTTGTCGATGACGATCACCTTCACGCGGCCGAGGTCGGTGTGGCGGCGCAGCAGCCGCAGACAGAGCCGGGTCATTTCCGGCGTTTTATAGTTGGGAATGAGAATGGAAACTTCTGCTTCAGCCATGGCCTTCCCCGGGTTGAACGTTACTGAATTCGAATGTAATATACACCGGGCGCGGCGGATTGACAAGCTGACGCGCACGAATTTTCCTCCGATATTCGGAACGCCCCTCTTTTTTGAAAATTTTCCGGAATCCGGGTTGATACTCCGCCGTCGTTGCTGTATACTTGACGGGAAACGGCAACCGGGGGCCGGTTCCGGGCGGAACCGGTTCTTGAACTCTAGAGAAAAGGGAGACGGCATGTACCTCAATTACAGAAATTTTTCCGTGGAGTTCGCTGAGGATTCCGGCAATTTCCAGTGCTTTTACTCCGCGCCGGGCGAAGCGCGGGAGACTCTCTTCCTTCGCGACGGAACCATGTACGTCACCTCCGGAGGGCGACGCATTGAGATCGCCTCCTACCGCTCCCGCCGGCGGGAGATTGTCCCCTCGCTCGAATGCCTGACCGGAACCGTCTCCTACTCCGACGGCCCCGCGGGAGCTCCCGATCTGGCCGTCACCTTCCGACTCGACGGGAAAAGCCTGCGGTTCGGTATGATGGCCCGTGCCGATCTCCACGTGAGCGGGTTGCTGGTCTGGGGAGCGGAGCCGGAGCGTTCCACCTTCGGCGTCCGGCTCAACGACGGCGGCGACCGGGTGCTCCGCGCCGCCTGCGGCCCGGCGGTGGCCTCCTGCGACGACGCCCTGTTCGACCGGCTCACCGACCGGGCGCTTGAGTTCCGTTCCGCCGGGTCGTTCCGGGTCCGGTACGACTGGGAGGCGGAGAGCTACCGCTTCGACTACGTCAACGGGCTGGATTTCGGACGGGAGTTCACCTTTTGTGTGCACGAGGAGTTCTGCCGGCGGAGGTTCAACATTCCCTACGCGCCCATCTGCAAGAGCCACGGCTTTGAAACGCCTCCCGCCGGCTGGATGAGCTGGTACGCGCTCCAGTTCGACACCTGCGCCCGGAACGTTCTGGAAAACGCTGAAAAACTGGTCGAACTCTTCGGCCTCTGGTCGGAAAAGCTCTGCTGCTGGGTGGACTGGGAGTGGAATCACAACTCCTGGACTGCGACGGGCATCCCCGGCGTGGACTGCTTTCATCCGCGCCGCGATGCCTATCCTGACGGGCTTGCGCCGGTCGCCGCGAAAATTCGCGAGCTGGGCGTGATTCCGGCGCTCTGGGTCGGGCCGATCAACGACGGCGACCGCATCGCAGACTACCGGGAACACCCCGACTGGGTGCTGGGGGAAAAGAAGGAGTGGTGCGGCCGCTACTGGATCGACCCGACCCACCCGGAGGTGCTCAAGGAGTACATTCCGGCGGTGTTCCGGCAGGTGCTCGACTGGGGGTTCCGCATGATCAAGTGGGACTGTCTGCCGGCGACGCTGAACGCCTGCGACGACTTTCACGACCGCTTTTTCGACCGCACCCGGCCGACCGATGCGGCGGTGCGCGATCTGATCCGGGCCGCGCGCGAAACGGTCGGGTCGGAGTGCTACATGCTCTCCTGCTCCGGTGAGACCGAGCGGGACATCTGCTTTGCGATGGATCAGTTCAGCGCGGCGCGGATCGGCGGCGACGTTTTCAGCTGGGAGAAATTTCTCACTTCGGCGGTGGAGCGGATCTTCCACTGCTACGTCTGGCACAATGTCGTCCTTTACGCGGACGCCGACAATCTGGTGCTCCGCGAGGAGTTCAACTCGATGGCGCAGGCCCGCTCGCGGGTCTCCTTCTACGGCCTGGCCGGACTGCCGATTACGATGGGGGACGATCTGCGGACTCTGCCGCCGGAACGGTGCGAACTGCTCCGGCGGCTCCTGCCGACCGCGGACATTCACCCGATGGATCTCTCGCGCAAACAGCGCGGGAGCGACTACTCTGTGCTGAACCTCGCCGTCTGCCGCCGCTTCGGCTCATGGAACGTCGCTGCCGTGACCAACTTTACCGCGGAGCCGCTCCGGCTCTCCCTGCAGTTCGGCGCCGATCTGCAGCTCGACTGCGGCAGGGGGCGGCGCTATGCGGTCTGCGACTACTGGAACCGGCGGTTCCTCGGGGTGTTCGGGGAGTCGCTGCCGCTGGAAATTCCGGCCTTTGACACGGCGGTGCTGCGGATTACCCCGCTCGACGACGTTCCGGAGATCGTCTTCACCTCGCGCCATCTCACGCAGGGGGCGGTGGAGTTGCGCGACGTCCGCCGCTCCGAAGAGGGCGCGCTCTCCGGCACCGCGCTCTGCGTGCCCGGCGAAGAGTGGCGCATGATGGTGCTTCTGCCGGAGGGGTGGGAGTTCCTCGGCGCGGACTCTTCGATTCCGGCGGAAATCTCCGGCGCAGAAGGCGGTCTGCTCGAGGTCGCCTTCCACCCGGTGCAGGAGAAAGAGGTGCGCTGGAATCTCCGGTTCCGGCACTAGACTGCTGCCGGTTCGGCGGGGACGAGATTCGTCTCCCCGGCCGGACAGGCGTGACGGGTGCCGTTGTATTCCAGCGTGAAGGGCCGGGCGGCGGTGACGTGGATTCCCGCCGCGTCCCGGAGCAGGGAGACGGTGTTGCCGCCGAAGCGGAGATTCCGGATGCCGTGCCGCCGGGGGGAGGTGCTCCGCCACCGGATGAAGTTCTCCTGTGCGGAAACTTCGCGGATGCCGACGAGGTTTTCGATCAGCATGGAGATCGGCCCGAGCGCGGACCAGCCGCAGAAGTCGGCACGGCAGATTCTCCCCTTGCTGTTGAGGGCGGGTTCGGGCAGATCCGGCTTGTAGCACTCCCAGATGGAGTGAGGGGTGTATCCGCGCCAGGTGTTGACCATGTGGTTGAGCAGTTTTTCCGTCAGGCGGCGCGCCTCGTCGTCGCAGTCGTAGTTCCGGAGCGCGACCGAGGCGACGTAGGCCAGCGGTACCCAGACCGCGCCCCGCCAGTAGGAGCCATCCGGCGTGAAGGCCGGGTCGTTGCGGCTCACGGTCGGGCAGGGGCAGGCTCCGCCGAGCTCTTCCGGATTTGCCAGATGCGCGACGATCTGCCGCGCCTGTTCCGCGGTGGCCATGTTGGCGGCCATCGGCCAGAAGATCGCCGGGGTGAGCACCCGGCAGAAGGCGCCGTCCCGGCGGTCCTGAAAGGCGCCGGTCTCCGGATCCCAGTAGCGTTGAAGAAGTTCCGTTTTCTGCTCGAATTCCCGTTGAAATTTTTCCCTCAAGGGTTCGTTGCCGATGACGGCGGCGAGTCCGGCGATGGAGCGGGCGGCAAGCCCCTGCTGGGCGACGGCGTCGAACCAGAGGAGACCGTTCCAGTCGTCGCGGCCGCGGGGGGTGTTGTCCATGCCGGAGGAGTAGCCGTTCCAGCGGTAACCCTCCGGCGTTTTCCGCCAGGAGAGCGGGATGGCTCCCCAGGTGGGATCGGGGGTGTCGCCGGAACAGTTTTCCAGAAATTCGTAGTGACGCTCCAGCGTGCGATCCTGTTCCAGAAGGCGGTGAAGCCGGGCGGTGTCGCCGGTGAAGCGGAAGTATTCGAGCTCCGCCCAGGCCGGCAGCGGCGGATTGTCCGGGTGCTGGATCTTCAGCCCGGCGGGTGCGCCCGACATGATCCGGTAGAGGTTGTCGAGACTCTCGATGCCCGGGAAGGTGTGCGCGGCGTAGCGGCAGAAGAAACTCATGAGCGAGGTGTCCCAGATCCACACCCGTGAGGTGGCGCACCCTTCGCCCATGTAGGGGGAGACCGGTGTCACCGCCGATTCATAGACGTGCCGCCAGGCGGAACGCCACGCTTCCCAATAGAGTTCCACCCATTCGGGGTGTTCGTCGAAGATCACCTCCGGGATCTCCGCTTTCGGGAACGGCCGCCGGGTCGGGACAAAGAGCGCTTCGGAATTGAGGTCCATATTCTCTCTACTTTCGGATGAGTTCATAGGCGAAGACCGCCTCGGGATAGCGGGCGTTGTCGAGGGCGAGCCGGAGGGCGCCTTCCGGAGCGGTTTCCGGCGTGACCCGGGCGATCCGTTTCCCGGCGGTGTCGAGCGCGTAAAGCTCCCAGTTGCCGCGGGGGAGGCGGAGCGTGACCTGTGCGGTGCCGCGCCGGGCGAGGAAGGGGAGCTTGCCCCAGCTCTCCAGCCGGTCGAGATGGGCGTTGCCGAACTTCATGCCGGTCGCCTGCGTGTTGGTCAGGTGGAAGAGCGTCATTCTCCGGGCGCTGTCGAGTTTATCGCCGTCGACCGGAAGCAGGGCGAAAACGGCCGGAACGCTGGAGTGTTCCACCGCGAGGAGCCTGCCTTGAAGCGTTTTCCCGACCGCGGGCGCGAGAACTTCCCCGCCGGGGGCGGTGATGCGGAGCGTGCGCTGTTTCCGGTTCAGCTCCAGCTGTCCGCCGGGAGCGGTGAAGCGGCCGGAGGCGGCGTCGAAACACCCCTGCGGCAGCAGTCCGGCCTGGATCAGATCGGGAATCAACTTTTCCGAGGCGGTGAACGAGGGGATGTTCCCGCCTGCCGGAGCGGCGCCGGTGCCGATGTCGATCAAAGCCGCCACACGGTTTCCGGGGAGGGGCAGGGAGGTTGCCAGCCCGATGCGGGCGAGGAATCCGAGGTCGCAGAAGGGGAGGGGCGCTTCGGCCTCGGCCCCCTTGCGGAACGGCGATGTGGCGACGGCGGCGAAGGCGCGTTCGGCCTGCCGGATGCCGCCATGGAGGAAGAGTCGCGCGCCGAGCCGCTGGGAGAAGGTTTTGATCGGATCGGTGGCGATGTCGAAGAAGCCGCGGGTGTTGGTCGGATTGGTCACCGCGTCGAGGCTGTGGGCGTAGGCGAAGGGGAAGAGCCCGTCCCACGCCTGAAATGCCGCATACGCCGCCATCAGAGCCGGACCGACGGCGCGGAACTGATTGGGGTTGGCGTAGTCGAATTCGCTTACCGTAAAGGGCTTGCCGAAAATCCGGGAGGGCATGAGCTGCCCCGGAATTCCGGGGCGCGCCGCCAGCGGATGGGACTGCGACGGCAGCACCGGCAGCTGCCACGGCTTTTCGGCGAAACGGGGGTGATCCCAGTAGGCGTGGTTGTCGACGAAATCGTAGAGCGAACGACTGGCCGCGAGCGGGAGATTGCACAGAAAATTCTGATCGGTGAGCAGCGCCCGGCAACCGAGACCGCGCAGAAATTCCGCCATCTGCCGGTAACGGCCGGAGGTCAGTTCCGAGAGAAATTCAACGAAGGTGCCGTTGGTGTGCGTCTTCTTCCATTCGGCGAAGCGGGCGTTGTAGAGCGGCATGGCCCGCGGGCTCCGGTTCCACCAGGAGTCGGGATTGCCCTCGTTGACCAGCGAAAGGGTGATGAGCGCCGGATCGTCTTTGAGCGCCAGACCGGTGTGGGGATTGACCCGGGTGAGAAACGCCTTCGCCCAGCGTTTCCAGTCGGCGTAGACGTCGTCGTTGATGTAGAAGAGAGCTTTGTATTCGGCGGGGGTGGCGATGGCTCCCGCACTGCCGAGTTCGGCGGCGGGGATGTTCCGGCGCGACACGTAGACGTCGGTGGTGTAGTAGATTCCCCGCTTTTTCAGGCAGGCGAGCAGGTAGTCGAGCCGGTCGACCCGTTCCGGATCGATGCGCGAGGGATTGTTGCCGCCGCGGTCGTAGATCTCGTTGTCGTGGTGGTGGATGCGGACGACGTTGAAGCCGAACGCCGCCAGACGGTCGGCCAGTTCCTCCGCCTGCTGCCGGTTGGGCAGCTGGGAGTCGCCGACGAAATTCGCTCCGTAGAAACGGACCGGAATTCCCGGACGGTCGCGGAAGACGAACTTCCCTTCCGGCGAGACGACGAGCGGACCGTACTTGCCCGCCGGGGCGTCGAGGAGTCCGGAGAAATCCAGCGCGCTGTTCTTTTCGACATTTCGGTGATAGGTGAAGGGCTTCCAATCCTTTCCGGCGGCGGCGACGAAGGGGGGGCGCGTCACGTTGCCGAGCGCCGGGCCGAAAACGCCCGCTCTGCTGTGGCGGATGCGCAGATCGAACGAAGTTTTGCTCACCTGTTCGCCGGTGTGGGGCAGAAAGCCGATGCGGATGCCGAATCCGGCCCCGTTCCATTTTCGCCCGTCCTGAATGCGGAGAAAGAAGTTCCCTTCGAGCAGAATTTCACCGGTGGCGGTCGGGAGTCGGAACTGCTTGACCGGGCGGGAGATCACCACTTCCCCCCGGAACTCTTTCGGAAACGGAATCCGTTTGCCGTCCGCTTCGAAGGCGGCGGTGCCGTAGAGCGAAATCGGCAGAGAGCCCTGCAGGCAGAGAAATTTGATGGCGGAGGGTTTCGCAAATTTCGCGACGCCGCGGAAGTGCGCGCCGCCATTCCCTGCGGGAGTGAGGGCGAGGGTGAGTTCTCCCGGCGCCGCGCCGGGAATCTGGAGATTGTACTGCAACTGCCGGGCGCCGTCCGGCGCGGTCCGGTTTTCTTTCAGCCGGAATATCATCGGCCTCGTGGCGGGCTGGAGGGTGTGCCATTTTTCGGTGAAGGTGGAGAGCGTGACCCGCCAGTTGTCGAGTTCCAGGGTGGCGTCGTCGAGCAACTGCGGTTGTGCGGCGGCGAGTGCGCCGCACAACAAAACGTTGGCTGCAAAGAGAAGAGTGTGTCGCATTATGAATGTTTCTTTCTTTTGGATACTTTTATTGCAAGTGAGATAGCTCTTGGCTGTGCAGCGTTAGTGAAACCTGCAATGTTGTTGGATCCATATAAAATCATATCGTATTCAGGTGTATGACATGATGTGGTATTCAAGGTTCCTCATCTCCATAGAAGAAGAACACTCTGTAATCAGCTTTTTCTCGGATTTCACTGTTGGACTGTGACGAGGCGTGAAGGTCAGGGAACAGTACGTTGGTTTTTCCTTTGTGGCATGCCCAATACCGGCTGATATCATTACTGGTACTGTTGTAGATCGTTGCTTTCCCGCCTTTTCCCTGTACTTTCGCCGTAGGGGAGACGCTGCCTTCGCCCCGAGTACAGGCAAGCATGACAAAATCGGAAGGAGCTCTGCCCACTCGGATTATTTTGGTGTCATTGGTCGCAAAATTCAGCTCATCTGCTGCTCTGAAATGCCATCTGCCGCGCTGATTTCCATACCCATTTGCACTGCAATATCCTCCATAGCTGTGCCAACGACCATCTCCATTCATCCCATACGTATACTGTTGGTAGGTCCAATCGGCATCAGCTGGAATTTTCTGTTCCGAACAGGAAGTGATTTCAGAGGTCCCCGTAATATATCCCGCAGAAGCCAGCAGTCTTCCCCAGGTAGAAAATTTGTAGCCTTTGCCGCCGTTCAGATTCTCGTCATGGCACGGTTTAAAAAACCAGCCCTCCGCCGCGTTGATCTCAATGGGGAACCAATCGTTGAAATCGTTGGAATACATTCCGATACATGTTCCGACCTGCTTCTGGTTCGAAAGGCAGGTCGACGCCCGCGCGGTGGTGCGCGCCGAGTTGAGCGCCGGCATCAGCATGGCCGCCAGAATCGCGATGATCGCGATTACGACGAGGAGTTCGATAAGCGTAAAACGATGAATTTTCCGGTTGCTCGATGTGACGCTGTTTTTCTGCATGGTCTCCTCCTTTATGATGAACCCGGCCTGTGATGTTTTTCGGTGTTTCTTTTTACATTATACTTGAAACAAATAAAAAAGTCAATATATTGTTTATTGGTAGTGGTATATTGTTTGTGCACTTGAGGCGGCGATGAAACATGTGCTCTGTGCTCTCCGGGAGCCGAATGAACTCTTGCTGAATCACATCTACGAATTCGGGCGTCAGCACGGCTGGTCGGTGGAGTGTTGTGGGGAGAAGATTCCGCGGCGCTGGTTCGGCGACGGGGTGCTTTCGGACTATCTGACGCAGAAGGAGTTGTCGGTGATCGACCGCTTCGAGCAGACACCGGTGGTGTCGCGGATTCTGCTGCCGCGAAGGAATATCCGGACGGTCCGCCCCGACACCGAACGGATTGCATCGATGATCGCCGATTACTTCATCGGCAAGGGGTTTACCCGTTTCGTCACTACGCCGCCCAGCGTTCCGGCATCGATGTTGGACGGCAAGCCGCGTCACATCCAGACCGCGTTGAAGCTGGCGCTTGCTGAACGGAATTTTGCATTGATTCAGCCGAAATTCGCCTTCGATTCCGAGTTGCAGAAGGACTACCGGCGGGGCTGGGAGAGGTTGCGGGAGTTCTTCGGTTCGGTCGAACGGCCGTTCGCATTGATCCTGCCGAGCCCCCGCCGCCTTGCGCTGGTCTACCGGATTCTGGACGACCTGTGCGTGCGGGTGCCGGAGGAGGTCGCCGTCATGGTCAATACTGACAATCCCATGATTACGGAGAATGCCGCCGTGCCGACCAGCTGCATCAGCGGCGAATTCGGCGAACTGGCCAGCAAGATGGTCGAGCTGCTCGAACGGATGATGGCGGGAGAACCGGTGCCGGAGCGGATGGTCTATTCCACCAGCGCCGGGGTGATCTCCCGCCGCAGTACCGATACGCTGGCGGTCGCCGACCTGCGGCTCGCCCGCGCGGTGAGCTTCTTTCTGCAGAACTACATGAACCTCATCGGCGTGGAGGATGCCGCGGGGATGGCCGGCGTTTCGCGCGGCATGCTGATCCGTCTCTTCCGGAACCATTTCGGCAAAAGTCCGAGCCGTTTCCTGCTGGAGATCCGGCTCAACCAGATCCGCCATCTGCTGGACAGCACCGATCTCACGCTTGCCGAGATTGCCCGGCGGTGCGGCTACGGCTCCGATATGGCGCTTTCGCTCGCATTCCGCCGGGAGACCGGCATTCCGCCGGGCGAGTACCGCAACTCACGGCGCCATATGGAGCCGTGAGGATTGCGGTTGAATCATTTCGGTTCGGGGAGCAACGGCAGTTTCCACGCTTCGCGCTTGCGGAACGGCGTGTGGAACTTGCGTTTGAGCACCCCTTTTTCTTCCAGATGGATGTAGCAGGCGGTGTCGCACGCTTTCCCGCAGATGCTCGCCGGGTAGCTGTGCTTCATCGGCGGGTAGAAGGTGATGTGTTTCATCACTTCGCGTGCCCGTTCCGGGGTGAGCTGCGCTTCTCCGGCGATGATCGCGAGCCGGTCCGGATCGCCGGCGAGGAACTCCGCCGGCATGAAGGGATTGTAGTGCATGTTCGCCCCGATGTAGTAGGCGGCACACTGCCAGCGGTCGAGTTTCCCCTCCTTGCTGAGTGCATGCCCCGGGCAGGCTTTGACGCATTCGCCGCAGTGGTCGCAGAGATGGGGCGCGACGATCGGATCCGGTTCTATCTCGGCGTCGGTCAGCACGAAGACATAACGCTGGAAGGGGCCGAAGTCATCGGTGAGCAGCGTGCCGGAGAGCCCGCGTTCGCCGAGGCCGCAGAGGACGGCGCACGCTTCGAAATCGAGCTGTTTCTCCGCCGTTTTCCCCCGGTAGATTTCGTTGAAATCGATCTCCGGATTGGTACTGTCCTCCTCCTCCATGATGGTCTGGTTGCGGCGCTGGGGGAGGGCCTCGAAGCCGTGATCCTCCAGAACCGCGCAGGCGCGGAGCAGAGCCATCGGCATGACGGTCTCCTCCATGGTTTCGACGCCGTTGGTGGTGTACTGATAGTAGGTGGATCCCTCTTCAATTCCCCGCCGGGCGCCGCGGAGCACGCGGAATGCCGCGCCGATCACGGTCTTCGTCCCCGGAAAAATCTCCCGCACCGCCTCGTTTTCGAACCGTTCGACGTTGCCGAAACGGACGAGGTCGGCGCCGTTCTTCCGGAACACTTCTACAAGTTCTTCCTTGAGCGTGTGATTCATAACAGATTCTTCTCTTTTAAGTGGTTGTAACAGGCGATGTCGCACTTCTTCCCGCACAGGCAGGGGGCGTACCCGGTCCGGTGGGGCAGAAAATCCAGCTCAGGATAGAGTGCCCGGGCGCTCTCACGGTCGAACACCTTTGTCCCGTCGAGAATGGCTTCGCGCTCCGGATTCCCGGCGAGGAAATCCTTCGGCTGGAACGGATTCGACCGGTGTGCGCCGCGGTAGTACACCGCGCACTGCCAGGTGTTGACGCCTTCCTCCAGCGAGATCGCGTGGCCGGGACAGGCTTTGACGCATTCGCCGCACCGGTCGCACAGCGACTGCCCGAACGGCGCGTCGGTCTCGAGCGGCGCATCGGTCACGATGAAGACGAAACGGACGAACGGGCCGAACTTCGGCACGATGATGTTGCCGGCCGCACCCGCCGCACCGAGTCCGCAGATCTGCGCCGCCTGGGCGAAGTCGATGATGATGTCCGGCGCCGGTTTCCCCGGGGCAACCGGTTCGGCGTGAACCAGTTCATAGGTGTCGATCAGCTCCGGATTGGTGGTGTGATCCCCCTTGATGCGCAGATTGGAGACGTTGCGCTGGAGACAGGCGTCGTACCCTTCGTCTTCGATCAGTCCGCCCATCTTGAGCAGGAAGATCTCCGCAAGCTCCTCGTCGATGTATTTGACGCCGAGCTGGGTGTAGTTGAAGAACTGCCGCTGCGAGTCCATCGCCCGGTAGAGGGCGCGTGGCACCCGGAAGCCGCAGCCGATGATGCACTTCGCCTTCGGCAGAATCTGCAGCGGGTCGCGCTGGGGATTGGTTCCGGCGAAGAGGGTGATATCGCCGATGCCGACGAGATCGGCGCCGAATTCCAGCGCCTTTTTCTTGATGATTTCGCTGTTCAGCATGATGATTCTCCTCTAGCGATCCATGACCCAGGCTTTGCCGGTGCGGAGCGGTTCCTTGAAGCGGTGCCCCATGCAGCCGCCCTTTTTCTCCAGCATGCTCACGCAGGCGCGGATGCAGCCGCCGCACTTGGCCATGTTGTAACCGACCCAGGTGGGGAAGTATTTCTCCAGCGCGCCGTAGACCTTCATGATCTCCTTTTCGTTGGCCGGAGCCTTGCCTTCGAGCAGATCGAGACAGCCGTTCTCGTTCTTGTCGAACACCTCTTTCGGTACGAACGGGTTGAACTTCCGCCCGGCATGGGTGTAGAAGGCGTAGCATTTCCACTCGTCAAGCTTGCCCCATTCGCACTTCTTGCCGCCGACGTTGACGACGATGCTTTCCGTCTTGCTCAGACACTGGCCGGGGCACTCGCGAACGCAGGCCATGCAGCGGCGGCAGATCGGCGGCCCGGAGTACATCGGATCCGGTTCGAGCGGAGCGTCGGTGAAGAGAAAGGCCACCCGTTGCAGCGGGCCGAACTGCGGCGTGAGGAACATCTTGCTCCAGCCGATTTCGCCGAGGCCGCAGGCGACCGCCGCCAGCCGGAAGTGGAACTGCAGGTCGGGCGCGACGTTCCCCTCGCGGACCGGACGGGTGAACTGCACGGAGCGGTGATGGGCGGTCTTGGTCTTAGCCTGTTCCATCACTTCGATCTGCTCTTCCGGCGAGAGGGTGTTGCCGGGCGAGCCATCCATGTCGGAGACCACGCCCCGCGCGCCGGTGTTGCGGTAGACCGCCGCTTCATAACCGTGATCCTCGATCAGTTTGCCGAGCGAGTAGAGCACGGCGGGAGCGTAGATCTCGTTGATGCCGCCGTAGGCCATCGACGGATACTGGTAGAACTGAGTTCCCTCCTCGATGCCGCGCTGGACGCCGCGCGGAATGCGGAATACCAGCCCGATCACCCGGGTCGCCTCGGGGAAGATGTACCGCGGGTCCATCTCTTTCGGGGCGCCTTCGAACCGCGCCATGTCGCCGATGCCGCAGAGGTCGGCTCCGGCGGCCAGTGCGGCCTGCTTGACCATTTCGCTTGTCAATGTCATATTTCATCTCCGATGGTTGGAAGTTGAATCAGGCTCTGTTCGAGTGCGGCGGCGCAGTAGCCGCATTCCGCGCAGTTTTTGGAGCAGTGAAGCACCGTCCTGCCGAAATCGGCGGGCAGGCGGCCGTTTTCGATCACTGCCGGATAGAACCGCTCGGCGTGGTTGGGTTCGAGCAGTTCCGGGAGATTGCCGGAGAAACGGCCCCCGAGATAGGCCTCCAGCACGGCCACGGGGTTGCGATTGGTCCGGGTGGCGAGCTTGACCGCGTCGAAACAGGATTCGTAGAGCGGCAGATCCTCCGGGCGGATGAAGTTGGTGTCGCGCAGAAAGTTCCGCCGCTTCTCCGGTTTCGAAAGGTGGTCGAAGCAGACTCCGCGGAACTCGTAGGCGTTGTCCATTTCGGCGATTTCATGTTCGTGGGCGACGAGATTGTCGTGGAAGTTGTGCGCCGAGCAGAAGTTGAGACAGCCGCTGTTGGCGAGGCAGTAAAGTTTTTTGCCGTTGTCGTCGCACCAGCGGCGCAGTTCGCAGATCTTCGCGAAATCGCGGTTGAGTTCCCGTTTCAGATAGTAGCCGTCGAACCAGTCGGCGAGATACTCCATCCCCTGCACGGTGCCGATCTCCATGTTGACCGAGGCGCGCACTTCGACTTCGGGGAAGTTGGTCTTCAGGAACTTCGCGATCAGCGGCGAAGTTGTCGTCACCGAGGCCAGACCGAAACGGCCGCGGATCCAGTCGGCCGCGTCGCCGATCTCCTGAAAGAACGCCCGCGACTGGCTGCGCCGGCCGTAACAATTGCCGTTGAGCAGCAAATTGAGGCCGATTCCGGCGGCGGAGAACTCCGCGAGCGCCTCGACCAGCTTGTTCCGCACTTCAAAAGGCTGTTCGCCCGGAAATCCGGTCAGCGTGCCGCGTCCGTTCGGCAGATCGCCCCACGGAAAGTACACCTCGGCAATCGCCTCCCGGTGCGCCAGAATCGCATCGAGAAAGTCCCGCGTCGGCCGCGGCTGGTATCCTACGGTGAATTTCATCTTTTTTTCTCCGATACAACGTTAGAGCAATGCAGTGTTTTTCAATGGTTCACCATGTTGTGTTCAAGTGAGTGACAGGCGCGCGGGGATCGGCAGCTTGCTGCCGAAGAGGTCGCGCGGAAGAAATTCCGCCGGGAGCCGGAGGTCGGCGACGGGGTGCGCAGGATCATCCAGCCGATGGATCAGCGCCGCGACCGCCTCGTGGATCAGGGCGCGGCTGGAGCTGTGAATCACACCGGCGATGTGCAGGTCGCGGAGGAACGGACCGGCAAAGTTGCAGTGCAGAACAATCTCCGGATGATAGTCGGGGAATTCCTCCGCGAGCAGTTCAAGCAGCATCGTCGTGGTCTGCCAGCCGTTGGTGAGGATGGCGCGGGGGGCGGTGCGGCAGATGGCGCGCAGAGCATCCATCCGTTGTTCCTCCTCCATCGGTATGATCGCGATGCGGGGAGCAACAGCGTTCGCTTCGCACGCCTCCCGGAACTCTTCCGGCCAGCTGGAGTGTTCGAAGAAAAGTCCGGTTACTGTCGCGTGATTCCGGGCGCGGAACCATGCGACCGCTTCGCACAGCGGCTGTTTGAGATCGATGCCGGCAGAGGGGATTCCCGCCTGCACTTGATCGGTGATCGCCAGCAGTGTTCCCCGGGCGCACAGCTGCAGTGCCGCCGGGTCTGCCGGTTCCAGCGGGGCGTTGCAGAGAATTGCATCCGCCTGCCGGTCGAGCAGGCTCTGCAGTGCCTCCCCGGTCTCCCCTTCGCCGCAGAGCGAGATCAGCAGCTGATACCCGGCCGTGTTCGCTTCGCGCAGTGCGGCGTCGGCGAAGTGGGCGAAGTAGGCGTTGGTCAGATTGCCGATCACCAGCCCCAGCGTGCGGGTGCATCCCCGGCGGAGCGAACGGGCCGCCGCCGACGGCCGGTAGCCGAGTTCGGCGATGGCGCGGTCGATGCGCTCGCGCGTCTCCGGCGTCATCCGCGCCTGCGGATTCCGGTTCAAATACTTGGAGACCAGCGTAAAGGAGACTCCCGCCAGTTTGGCGACATCTTTCAGCGTCGGTTGCATTCCGAATCGAGATTCCTGATTGCTCTATCGTTAGATCAACTCTGAGAATAAAATAACACCTGTCGGATTTTTTTTCAACTCCGGCAGGTGTTTTTTTTGAGAATTTTTCGTGATTCAGCCGCGCTGGAGCTGTCGTTTGAGCTGGGTGATGGAGCGGCGGATGATCTCGTTCTCCGAGCAGAGCTGCGGCACCTTCTTTTCGGCGTGGAGGATGGTCGCATGGTTGCGCCCGAACGCCGCACCGATTTCAGTGGAGGAGTTGGAGGTCAGCTCGCGGCAGAGGTACATCGCGATCATGCGCGGCTCGGCGACGGTGCGGGTGCGCTTTTCCCCGAGGATGTCGGAGAGGGTGATCCCGAAGTGACCGGCGACGGTGCGCTGAATCGATTCGATCGAGATGTCGCGGGCGGCGCTCTCCTGGGCGAGCTGGCTGTGGAGCAGCTCTTCGGCCTGCTCGATCGTCAGCTTGTCGTTGCCGCTGAACGACGCATAGCTCGCCAGCCGGATGAACGCCCCCTTGAGGCGGCGGACGTTCGAGGAGATGTTCGCCGCGAGAAATTCGAGGAACTCGTCGCCGAGCGGCGCCTTGCTCAGGATGTCGTTGCGCCACATCCGCAGGATGGCGAGGCGCGCCTCATATTCCGGAGCGCCGACTTCGGCGGTCATGCCCGATTCAAACCGGGATTCGAGCCGCTTGTCGATGTCGGAGATTTCGCACGGCTGCCGGTCCGAAGTCAGAATGATCTGCTTGTGCTGGCCGTAGAGCGTGTTGAAGAGGTTGAAGAACTCCTCCTGCATCTGCGTCTTCTTGGCCAGGCTGTGGATGTCATCGACCAGCAGCACATCCACATCGCGGACCGAGGAGCGGAATTCGCTCAGACTCTTGTGCTGCTGAAGCAGGTTGTAGAAATCGTTGAGCAGCTCGTCGCAGGTGGCGTAACGGACGACCATCGCCGGATTGCGCTTGTGCACTTCGGCGGTCACCGCCTGAAGCAGGTGGGTCTTGCCGACGCCGCTGGCGCCGTAGAGGTAGAGCGGATTGTAGACGCCCGGTTCCTCCGCGGCGGTTTTGGCGGCGGCGAAGGCGTAACGGTTTTCCGCACCGACGATGAAGTTTTCAAAGGTGTGCTCGGCAAGACAGTTCTGCGGACCGGGCCGGGGGATGAGCTTCTCGCGGGCCGGCCGGGCGGGCCGTTCCGGAGTGGCGGCCGCCGCCGGAGCGGGGGCCGGGGCGGGAGCCGGGGCCGGTACATGGCCCGGTTCCAGCTGGTAGTGGAAATCTCCCTGGGCGATTCCCTGGAGCGCTTCGGTCATCAGATCGTCATATTCGTCTGTGATGATGCTGGCGAAGAAGTCGTCGGAAACGCCGAGCGTCAGAGTGTCCTCCTCCAGGCGGAGCGGCGTCATATTTTGAAACCACTGCCGATAGAGCAGTTCATTCTTCTGTTTCAGGCGGTCCGCGGCCACGGTCCAGACATCTGCCGCGCTCAATGTAGTTGCGTTCATCCTCTGTTCACCCGTTTCTGCTGAGTCCATTTCAAAAACCGTCGTTCTGTTTCGCCGGCCGGGTTTTGAAATCGACTCAACCGCCGGCATATGCCGGCTTTCCCCTTTTCCGAAAAACTCCCGGATTCTCTGCACGCCTTCGCGACGTGCGACTCAAGTTGTTAACATCTTTTGCATCTTGCGGAAAATTCAGCCATTTATGACGAATTTGCCGTATTTTTCCCCCTCCGGCTTCGATCGCTTCCATCTCTTTGAAAATACGGCCTTTTGAACGGTTTTACGCTCAAAATCGCACGCGGATCGAGACGGCGACACCGACAAAGTCGGGTCATTTTTGTCGTAATTTTCGATAATATTGCGTATTTTCGAAAGTTACGCCGAAAACAATCTTCGATGCACAACTTATCAACAACTTATTAACAACCCTGCTCCGGTTCGCCCGGGGCACAACATTACACAATTTAGCCCTGCGTCTGCAAGAATTCAAATCGATGCGACGATCTTTTTCATAAAAAAATTACGAATGCCGGCTTGACTTTTCCGTCGACCGGTGGTATGCGCGGACGCGCCGCGGGTCCCGTATTCTTCCGTCACAGTTTATCGGCGAGAACGAGCATCTCTGCCGGTGATCCCGGCCAGGTGCGGAGCGAACGGAATTTTTCCGGCGTGACCAGCCGCCCGAAGCGGGCGAAGAATTGATTTTTCGCCGCCGTGTCGGCAAAGCTGTTCTTCGCCCATTCGCTCAGGTAGCCGCGGCCGAGGCGGCCGAGCAGCGTGTGGGCCGAGAGCAGCGCCGCTCCGTCCACGAAGAGTTCGAGATGGCGGGCGAGGGCGGGATGGCCGAAATCATCGACCAGTTTCTGGCCGGGGGCGTTCATTTCGGTACCGGCGACCACCGGCAGATTCCGTTCCTTACAGGCGGCGATGATTCGATCGAGCTCGTGGACGAGTTTTTTCTGTTTTTCCGGGTCGGAGACGTTCCAGTTGCGGTCGGGGACGATGTTGAGCATCGCCGCCCCCTTGGCAATGTGGAGATCGAGCAGCCGCCCCGGGTCGCTCTCGCCGGAAGAGAAGCCGTTCAGCCAGGCGATCGTCGGAATCGCGCCGCTGGCGGCGATGAAGGTGTTCATCCGGTCGATGGGCGGAAAGCTCTTCGGGTCGGGTGCAACGTAGCCGGCGCCGCCCTTTTTCATGGTCTTCGACCGGATGGCCGCTTCGAGTTCGACCGGAGTATCGATCAGCATGGCCGCCTTTTCCGGCGAAACCCCCAGCTTGGCGGCCCAGAATGCCGAGCGCGCCTCGGAGGTAGGGAAAAGTTTTTCTGCTTTTTCGCGGTAGGCCTGGCAGAGGTGCCGTTCGGTGACGTTGGCATTGGGGGTCAGCCGCACGGCGTCGGCGGTGAAATCGAGTCCGGCCGGGGCGAGAAAATCGTTGACCAGCGCGGCGATTCCGCGGGTCCGGCGGTGCGCCTGCCGCCGCATTTCGAGCAGAAACAGCTGCTGTGAGGGCGGCACGTCGGAGACCGAAAAGCCCAGACCGAGGTGGTAGGCGATTCCGGGTTCGCCGGGAGAGTTGATCTCTTCATGGGCGAGTTCCTGAATGAATGCCCGGCTTTCGACGCCGCCGGAGGCGCGGACGTTCAGTTTTGCCGCGGCGGAGAGAAATTCATCGAGCGCGTCGAGCACGTCGAAGTCGACGATGCCGGCGGCGAACCAGCCGTTCCTTTTGGCCAGGCAGGCGATGTAGCTCGGGGAGTAGCCATACCCGTTATAGGAATAGCAGGTGTGGCAGTGCATGTTGTGGTCAAAATTTTCCGGAGTGCACTCGATTTCGCCGTTCCGGCAGAGTTCGGCGAATTTATCCACCGCCCGGCGCCGGATGGCGGCATCGTTGCTGTTGAGTTCTGTTTCGAGGCTCTTTGCTTCGTCGCTCCGGATCATTTTCCCGTCTCCCCGGTGGTTGCCGTCTCCGGCGGTTGATGTTGCGGTATTCGTAAGGAGTAATATAACCGGATTCTTTCCGGAATCAAACCCTCATATCCGGGAAATTTGACAACTTTCCGGAAAAACAACTTGAAAGCCGGTCCGACAGGAGTATATTGTTATATAGAATGATTACTAAAAACAGAAATTCGGAGCCGATTCAGCAATGAACAAAACCGTACAGCGTGACGCCATCCTGGCCGAGTTGCGTTCTGTAAAGAGTCATCCCACCGCGGATGAACTTTACGCCGCACTTCGCGTGAGGATGCCGCAGATCAGTCTCGGGACGGTGTATCGGAATCTGGAGCAGATGTCTCAGGCGGGGATGATCCGCAAACTGGAGACTGCCGGCCGGCAGAAACGGTTTGACGGAGATCTTTCGCCGCATCACCACATGCGCTGTCGAATTTGCGGCGCGGTGAGCGATGTGACCGGCAGTGAACTCGGCGAGGTGGATTCTGCCATCCGGAGTCTGTTGCCGTCGCTCGGATGTGATTCGTTTTACTTGGAACTCTGCGGCGTGTGCCGCAACTGCAAAAACAAATGAGGAGGAAAAAATGAGCACCCAAACCATGGAAATCTACAAGTGCGACCTCTGCGGTCTTCAGGTCGAAGTGATCAACGCGGGCGCCTGCCCGCCGTCCTGCTGCGGCCAGACGATGCGCCTGATGAAGGAGAACACCACCGACGGAGCGAAGGAGAAGCACGTTCCGGTCGTGAGCGCCCAGGAGAACGGCATTCTGGTCAAAGTCGGTGAGATCCCCCACCCGATGGAGCCGGACCACTACATCGAGTGGATCGAAGTGATCAACGGCTCGTACGTGAACCGTTACCAGCTTCGTCCCGGAGAGGCGCCGCAGGCGGCCTTCTACGTGCCGATGCAGCCGGGTCTGGTGATCCGCGCTTACTGCAACAAGCACGGTCTCTGGAAAAAGTAAGCAAAAAAATTCGGATTCTGCGCCGGAATCGGTTGTCAGCAACAGATTCCGGCGTTATATTTTACCACCGCTGCGGCGGCGGGGAACATTCCGTTCCCGGTACTGTTTTTTTGAGGGAGGAATCATGAAGGAAGTGTTCAAGGCGGAACAGATCGCCGAAAATGTCTACTGGGTCGGCGCAGTCGACTGGAATGTGCGGAACTTTCACGGCTATCAGACCGGTCGCGGTTCGACCTACAACGCTTTTCTGGTGATCGACGAGAAGGTGACGCTGATCGATACGGTCAAAGCGCCGTTTTTCAATGAGATGCTCGCCCGTATCCGTTCGGTGATCGATCCGGAGAAGATCGACTACATCATTTCGAACCATGCCGAACCGGACCATTCCGGCGCGATCGTCTCCGCGATTGAGGCGATTCACCCGGAGAAGGTGTTCGCTTCCCCGCTCGGGGAAAAGGCTCTGCGGGCCTATTACGGAGCGGACCTCGACCTTACCGTGGTCAAGACCGGTGAATCCGTGAAGCTCGGTAAAGGGACCTTCTCCTTTATTGAGACCAAAATGCTTCACTGGCCGGACAGCATGGTGACCTATCTGGATACGGCGAAGATACTCTTTTCGCAGGATGCGTTCGGCATGCATCTGGCCGGGAGCAAACTCTGGGCGGATGAGTATCCGGAGTTTGTGCTCGACTATGAGGGGCGCAAGTACTTCGCGAACATTCTCAACGTGCAGTCGGCGAAGGTGCTCGATCTGCTGAACGCGCTGCCGGGGCTGAATCTCGATATCGCGGTCATCGCGCCGGACCACGGGCCGCTGTGGCGGAAAAATCTCGGCTGGATCCTCGATCTCTACCGCGACTGCGCCGAGCAGAAGCCGGCGCCGCGGGCGTTGGTTGCCTATTCGACAATGTGGCATTCGACGGAAAAACTGGCGAATGCGATTGCCGACGGAATCCGTTCGACCGGCGTAACGGTCGAGGTGGCGGATCTGGCGGTGAACGACCGCAGCGCGATCATGACCGAGGTGGCGCGTTCCGGTGCGCTCGCCTTCGGTGCGCCGACGATGAACAATCAGATGTTCCCGGCGATGGCGGATGTGCTGACCTACATCAAGGGGTTGCGGCCGAAGAACAAGCTCGGTCTTGCGTTCGGCTCGTTCGGCTGGAGCGGCGAGGGCGCCAAGCAGATCGCCGCCGAACTGGAGGCGATGAACATTCCGCAGCCGGTTCCGATGTTCCAGGTCAAGTACATGCCGACGGAAGCCGATCTGGAGAAAGCGTTTGAAAGCGGAGCCGCACTGGGGCGGGCGTTGCTCGCCAGTGTGGCGGAATCCACAACCAAGTGAAAAGGAGAGTGCAACCATGAAGAAGTATGTGTGCGACGTCTGCGGTTACGTCTATGACCCGGCGAAGGGCGATCCGGACAACGGCGTCCAGCCCGGGACCGCGTTCGAAGATCTTCCGGCGGACTGGGTCTGCCCGGAGTGCGGCGCCGGCAAGGATGAGTTCTCCCCGGCGGAGTAAGGTTTTCGAGAGATGGCCGATGGAATCTGTTTTGCAGATGCCGTCGGCCATCGTTGAATCAAAAAGGGATGTGCAATGAGGAATTTCTTCCGGAAGGCGTTCGGCGGTATGGCTGTCTTGGCCGTGCTGTTTGCCGCGGCGGGATGTTCTGCTCCGTGGAAGGAAATTGAGCGGAATGTGGACAATGCCAAAAATCTCCGGGTCGGCATGACGAAATCCGAAGTTCTGGAGATCATGGGCGAACCGGTTTCGGATGAAAGCTACTGCACGCCCGATGTCTGGTTTTACTACATCAACACCATCTGGCACGACGGTCTGGTTACCGAGGACGAGTGTCTGCCGCTGGTGTTTCACGAGGGCCGCCTGGTCGGCTGGGGCAACCGGTTCTACACGGAATACCGGATCAAGCTCAAGGATCAGGGCAAGGCGGTGGAACTCTGAACATGCCAAATTCCGCCGGGTTTTCCTGCTTAGGGATGAGGCGGTTCCGGGAATGGTTTGAATGAATGCGTTGATCGTGATTCCCACCTACAACGAGGCGGAGAACATCACCCGGCTGGTTCCGGCGGTGTTCGAGGCCCTGCCGCGCCAAGATTTTTCCGTGCTGGTGGTGGACGACGGTTCGCCGGACGGCACCGGGGATCTGGTGGCGGGGATGATCGAGACGAAATTCCCGGAGCGGCTCCACCTTCTCCGACGGGAAGGGAAGGGGGGGCTGGCTTCCGCCTACATCACCGGATTCCGCTGGGGGCTGGAGCGTGGTTTCGACGCCTTTCTGGAGATGGACGCCGACTTCTCGCACAAGCCGGAATACCTGCCGGAAATGTTTGCAAAGATCGCCGAATACGACGTGGTGATCGGTTCCCGGAACGTTTCCGGCGGCGGCGTGGAGAACTGGTCGCTGTTGCGGAAGCTGATTTCGCGCGGCGGTTCGCTCTACGCGCGCACGCTGCTGCGCTGCCCGATTGCCGATCTGACCGGCGGATTCAACATGTGGCGCAAATCCGCGCTGGAGGCGATCGATCTGGATTCGATTATTTCGCGTGGTTATTCCTTTCAGGTGGAGATGAAATACCGCGCATACCGTCACGGTTGCCGGATTGTTGAGTTCCCGATACTCTTCCCCGACCGCAAGGCGGGAACTTCCAAAATGAGCGGTGCGATCTTCCGCGAAGCGTTGCGGAACATCTGGCGTCTCCGGGCGCTGAAATTCCCGGAAAACTAGTATCTTTCTCTTCTCTTCCCGGCCGGCCGGTTTGATCGATCGAGGGCGTGCCGATTGGTTCTTCTCTGTTTTTTCGTATGGCGGAAATGACCGGGGGGGGATGCAATGAAATTGGTCAGAAAACTATTCTATTTTCTGAGTCTTCTTGGGCTGTGCTGTTCCGCCTTGTTTCTGGCGCTGTTAACGGCAGCGGGCCTTCTCTGGGGGATATACGATCTGTTTTGCGGGGATCCGGAATGGAACGGAATCGTTTCCCATAGAACGGTAAAACAGCTGGCAATGCGGGGCGCTGTCTGCTGTGTCTGGGTGTTGGGATTCGGTTTCGGATTGGTCGCCAATATTGTCGTTTTGCGCAGACTTATCCGAAATGTAAAATAACAGGTCGCAGGCATAGGAAAGACGGAGACAGGCATTTCTGCCTGTTTTCAAGAACGATCGGTCTGTGGCCGGTGAAGAGATACTCTTGCTGGAATTTTGGACTTCTGGAGATCCGCTTTGGAGAAGTGGAATGTTCGGCCGTTGGAGAAAACAATTTGAAAGGAGCTGGAGGGCCTGACGCCCTCCAGACCTCTTCGCCCGTGAGAAGTCTGAGCCGGGTTGATACTTATCCGCATGCGGCCCTGCGGGCCTTACTTGTCGGGCTTCGCCCGCCAACTCCTCAATCGCCGGAGCGGCTCCGCTCGACTCCGTTCGACTGCGTCGCAATCGCTCCTTGCTGCTTTGCGGAACGCAAAGCAGTCCTCTCACATGCGCTCGCGGCGCTGACCGCGCTTGGGCCCGAGAGAAAACAAAGTCGCTACGGAAATTCATTTAACAACAGACAGGATTTGGTCCTCTAAATCTCTGATCATATGCGTAATTTTCAATTCACGATCAGTATTTAAAATTTTTATCAATGACAATCGAACATATTCTATATCTGCGTCGGAAAGCTGGTCGCGATACCTGTCGCAATATTGAATAATTTTCATGATTGCCGATCCCAAGCCCCCGCTAATTCTGGTATGTAATCTGCCGTCGCGATAAATGGTCCAGTGATAAAACCATCGGTCTGGAATTTTTTCCCTGTTTTCATGCGAAAAAAATTTCAACACGGTTTCATTGCGCCCCTCTTCCCTGCCGATCGACAAAAAATAAAAAATACTTTTTTGACTTCTAAGATGCCCGTTGTAAAAATTCAGGTAAACTTTTTTTTCATACGTTGCAAATGCCCCAAGAATAAATAAGACTAAAGACAACAAAATGAAAATAAAAAATATAATGTTTAAGACAGTCTTATTCACATTTACACTCCAACGGCATCTGCAAGGAGCGCAAAACCCCTCTTATACCTTCATTTGCAATGTTTTCAATAATATTGGCATTATCCCATCTTGGATCAATGTTATTATTTGAATCATAATAATCATCAGCTCCTCCCGCATGCGATGTCTCATGAATTGCAGTAGCTAGCTGATCTCGTTCAAAAAAATTATAACCACTTCCTGGTATCGCGTTAACTGTCATTATTTCCACACCAAATATTCCAGGATTATATTTTCCGGCAAAACTAGTAAAACTGGAATCTGTACTCTTTTTTACTTTCAAAACTGTAGTTATACTATTAAGTTTATCTAAAGAATTGTTGAGAATATTTAGCATAGATGTCATTCCGCTACCTTGGTTATGTAACGGACAAGGACAAGCGGCAATTCCACAATCCGCATGGGAATTTATGAGATTATTTAATTGCCTTGCGGCGTCAGCCATTTCCATCTTCGCTCGATCCATTGTTTGCCCAAAAATATTCTTCTCTTCAGAAGTCCATTCTCCGACAAACTCATATGACCAACCTCCCAGCCAATCAATTGCCATGGTTACGCCGTTATTGACATACGCGAAATTGTTCCAACCATCGGGGTAGCCGAGGGGGTCGGCGGTCTGCCATTTGCCCTGTTCGGGGCGGTAGTTGCGGAAAAGGAAAACATAGCCGAGTTCGCCCACCAGCGGCTTGCCGGTGAAGAAGGCGTCCACGTTGTCGCTTTCACCGAAGGCGGTCATCTTGATCGGCTGGTAAGCATCCTTCCCCTTCACTCCCAACGTGTTCCCCAGCATGTCGTTAAAGAGAACCTTGTCGCCGGAGAGCACCGGGTTGCCGCCGGTTACCGCTGGTTCATTCAGAAGTTCCGTGCCGTCACGGTGGATCAGGGCGAGCCCGTCCCACAGGTAGTTTTCACGGCGGCCGTCCGCATAGGTCACGCCTGCGATCTGGCCATCGAAGTGGTAACTGAAGTTCGCCGACACTTTGCCCGCCTCCGAAACCGACACCAGCTTATCCAACCAGGCATAAGTATAACTCTTGTTTCCCTCTTTTACAAGCCGGCCGGCGGCATCATAGGCATATTTCGTCACTTTTCCTTCGGTTTCAGAGCTTACCAGCTGGTTCGCACGGTCGTAACGATAGGTGGTGGTCACTCCGTTCACCGTTTTCGACAGAATATTCCCGGCCGGATCGTAGGCATAGCGCTCCTGACCGACAACTTCCAGCAGCTGTCCGCGACGGTCGTACTTGTATGCCTGACGCACGCCGTTCACTTCGCGGGCAATGATCGTCCCATCCGGATCATAGAAGTATTTCAGCTCTGACACCGCAGGAGAACCGCTGAACCCCATCAGCGCCTTGCGCACCAGGCGGCCGTATTTGTCATAGCTGTATTCCACCGGAACGCCGTTCACCGTCTGTTTCACAAGCCGGTTCAAGTTGTCATAATGGTAGGTCAGTTCGCCGCCGCTGCCGTTCCTGATCTTCGACAGCCGCCCCAGTGCGTCGTATTCCCGCGTTTCCGTCAGTTTCAGCGAACCATTCACCGTCTCCCGCCCGGTGCGCTGCCCCCACGCATTGTAACTGCTCCGCGTGATGACGCCATCTTCGTTTTTCTCCACAAGCCGCCCAAAGTAGTCATAGCGGTAGCTCGCTTTCCGCCCGTTCCGGCTCGACGAGATCACCTTCCCCCAGGTGTCATAGCAGAAAGTCTCCACATCCCGGCCGTCGTAGGTCACCTTGACCAGCCGGTCCAGCGCGTCATACTCACGGGCAATCTTCCGGTCTACCTTCTCCTCTCCACGGTATTTCGACAGTATTTCACGCAGCAGCCCGGTCTCGTCGTACACATAATCGGTCAGCTGATTCGCCGCGGTCGCTTTCTCCTTCAGCCCGAAACGATCCCAGCTGAAACGAATCTCGTTGCCGTTCTGATCGATCACACGACTCAGCTGCCCCAGCGCATTGTAGCCGTACTCCACCTCCGTCGCATCCGGGAAACGCTCCCGCACCACCCGGCCGAACGCATCCCGGTCAAACGACTTGCTGCGCCCTCTGCCATCCGTATACTTCACCGGCAAGCCGTCGCCGCCGTATGCGATATCCAGCAGGCTCAGCCGGGTCTCTCCATCCAGCCGCTCCATCCGGACCAGCTGCCCGTTCTCATTGTAGGTATAGCAGGTCTTCGTGCCATCCGCCGCCGTCACCGCGGAAAGACGGTTCACGCCGTCGTACTCTCGCCGCACCACCCGCCGGAACATGTCCGTCTCCGTCATCACCTGCCCGAAACGATTGTAACGCAGCTCACGCCAGGTGCGCCCATCCGAAATCCGCTGCGGCTGGTTCGCCCCGTCATACCGGATCGATGTGGTCGTCACCGCACGCCCCGACGCATCCAGCCGCATCACTTTGGTCAGATTCCGCCGCGAATCGTACTGGAACCCCGCCACCGGTTCCGGAGAATCCTGCTCCGCTCCACGGCGCGTCACCAGACGAACCTCGTCAAAGTCGTTGTAGGCGAAATTCATGTCGTTCCCGGCCATGTCGCGGATCCGGATCACATTGCCCGTCAGTTTGTCGTAACGATAGCTCACCACTGTCCGGCCGCGCCCGTCCACAATCTTGCGCACCTTGCCGAGATAAGCGACGTCGTAGCGCATGAAGTAGTAAATCGTACTCTTCCGCCCGGAGAATTCCGAAATGTTGAACACACCCGTCTTCCCGTCGTAGTGGTAATCCGCCTTCCGCCCCAGCCGGTCGGTCAGCGTCACCCGCCCCGGCTCCGCGCTCCCATACGCATAGTTCAGCATCGAGTCGGCAAGCAGACGCCCCGCCACACCGCCGCCGAACGCGCGCTTCTTCTCCGCCGCCTGACGCAACGCGGCAAGGCGCTCCGCCTCGCTTTCATGCTGCACTTTCAGATCATCACGGTAGTCGCCCCGCGCCACCCGCGTCAGATAGCCGCAGGAATCGTAGGCGAACGTCACCGAATCCAGCGTCCCCTGCCGGTAGCCGGCCAGTTGCGGGACCCGGATCTGCATCGCCTTCGCCTGCACCGTCTTCGGCAGAAGCGTAACCATGTTGTTCCGATAGACAAAACGGTATTCCACCCCGTTCAGCACCATCGAGGAAACCAGCTTCCCGGAATAACGCAGCTCAATCAACCGCAACCCTTCCTGGCTGACCGACGCCAGGCGGTCCCGGTTGTACGAAAAACGCAGTGTCCGGCCGGACGGGGCAGTCACCTGCATCAGCTTCGCGTCGCGGTAGATGAATTTCCAGCCGGTGTATCCGCGTTTTCCGGTAAATGTCCAATCGCCGGTCTGCGAACGCTTGTCCTTCAGCGCCCGGGTGTCGGCCTCCCACTGCGCATAGGGCGAATAGTATTTGCCGCGCCCCTTCATCCCCTCCCGATGCAGGTCAAGCGTCTCCTTCGTCGGCCGCTCCTTCTCAAAAAAACGGATCTGCTCGCCCCACGGTGTCTTCCACAATACCCCGTCCTTCTCCGGCGTCGCGGAACTCTCCAGCTGCGGGGAGCTCCAGCCGAACCCGAACATCCCCGTGCTCTCCGACGAGGACTTGTAGAACAACTGCACCGGCAGACGCAAATCCGGGGAGAAATTCGCCGCCCCCAGCACCCGGTCCAGATAGAAACCGTTCTCCGTCAGGGCCGCCTTGCCCGCTGACAACGGTTTCGAGATGAAGTTCAACGTCTCCCTCGCCGAGGCACTCAACGCTGCAAACGCAACCATCAGCATCGGCAGCAGCCATCTCCACATCTTACCCATTCGCTTCTCCCTTTCTTTTTGGTTTAAATGGCGGGTTACATGGTGAAACAGTTATATTTTGAACAATTTTAAGCATTTTGTCAAGAGCAGAACGTAAAAAAGTTTATTAATTTTTTAATTTTAGATTATTTTTAAACTATTTTATCAATTGTTATTGACATTTCTCGTAATACGGCGTATAATTTAATTAATAGCTTCATACAAGAGAGAGGAAACCATGTTTTACAACATTCTCCGCTTTCCGCTGAACGGTGCAGTTCTGGCAGTCTCGGTTTTCCTGAGTTTCCAGACCGCCGCCGCACCTTCGCCAAAAGTTTCGTCCGTCGTGGTCAAAACCCGCGCGCCGCAGAATGAACTCGTCGCCGTCTGGTACCGGGTGCCGAAAAATTATCACCCGCGCCAGCAGCAGATGTCCCGGGTGCTGGTCCTCTTCGGCGGACGCAACAGTTCCGGCAAAGGCATGGCCGCCGGCGGGCTCGGCTGGGGGAAGTGGGCCGACGAAAACAACGCCTTTCTCGTCTCCCCCGATTTTAAAAACGACAACTACTGGGAACCGGAAGAGTGGTCCGGCAAAGCTCTGTTCAACGCTTTGCAGAAGATCAAAAAGGATTACAACATCTGCACCGACAAGCTTCTCTTCTACGGATTCTCCGCCGGCAGTCAGTGTTCCAATTTGTTTCCCGCCTGGAGACCTCAGCTTGCCCGCGCATGGGTGTCGCACGCCTGCGGCGTATTCCATGAACCGACGGTCCGGATGCGATCCGTCCCCGGCCTTGTCACCTGCGGCGACGCCGATGCACAGCGCTATATCATCAGTCGCAATTTCGTCGAAAAATACCGCAAAAAAGGATGCAACATCATCTGGAGATCCTTCCCCAACCATCCGCACGACGTCCCGCCGGACTCCCTCCGGCTCGCCCGTGAATTCCTGACATATTATCATAAGATTTATTCGTCAGATTTAACAGGGAGAGGCTCCCGGCGCGACACGCCGCCGGTATACCCCTACATCGGTGACGATCAGGAGGGAGTTTTCTATCCCGCCAACTCCCCCAAAGCGAAAAACATTTTACCGGAAGATCGTGTTCTGCTGCCCGCTCTCACCATCGCCCGAGCCTGGGGAGTGCCGGAATGATCCCCCGCTTCTTTCGTCTTCTGATCTTTCTTCTGCTCCTCGGCTCCGCGGCCTTCGGCGTCGCCGCCGCCACTATGACTGTCGACGACGTCGAATTCGCCTACCGGCTGCCTGCCGGACCGCCGCAGGCAATCATGGTCCTTTTCGGCGGACGAAACTGGAAGGGCGGCGACACGCTGAAACGCTTCCGCTTCGATGAGCTGGCCGATCGACACGGGCTGATCCTGCTCTCCCCCTCTTTCCGCGACCGCAATTACTGGGAACCGGAAAAGTGGTCCGGCCCCGCGCTCAAACGCGCCGTTGCCGAGCTGGAACGCCGCTGCCGTATGCCGTCGCGCCGGCTGCTCCTCTACGGCTATTCCGCCGGAGGGCAATGCGCCAACCTCTTCTACGCCTGGATGCCGGAAAAGGTCGCCGCATGGGGTGCCCATGCCTGCGGCGTCTACTTTACCGGAAAGGTCAAAAATCCCGCCCCTGCCCTGGTCACCTGCGGCACCCTCGACGACGCCCGTTGGAGCATCAGCCGCACCTTCATTTCCAATTACCGTGAAAACGGCGGGAAACTGCTCTGGAAATACAGTCGCAACGGTCACGAACTCTCCCCGCAGACACTCGAACTTGCCCGCGCATGGTTCGACGCCCTGCTGACCGGGGAGAAAAATCAGTTCGTCGCCGATGACGACTCCCGCGAAGTCCTGCCGATCAGCCGGAAACATGAAATCGACCCGGAATATCGTAACGAAATTCCCAACCGGAACGTTCTTGATCTGTGGCTTAAATGATGGAATTCACATACGACGGCATGGTGCGGTGGGGATTCGGGTTTTACAACCCCAATCACGCCGCAGCCTTGTTCGCGGCCCTGCTCCCCTTCTTGTGGGCCGCCTGGGAACGATTTCCACGCCCCGCCTGCCGGATTCCGGTTGCGGCGGCCACTCTGCTCACCTTCGCCGCCCTTGCCCTCACCTTCTCCCGGACAGGAGCGGCGGTCGCGGTTCTCGAACTGGTTCTCTATTTCGGCTGTCGGAAGTATTCCGCCGTCTCCCTCCGCCGAGGCGGCATCCTGTTGATCGCGCTGTTTCTCGCCTTTCTCGCCGCCGGTGCTCTGGCCCGGTTCACGCTCGACCGCGCAGCAACCAACCGGCTCGCCATCTGGCAGGCCGGTGCCGCACTTTTCGCCGCCAATCCTCTCGGCGTCGGTCACGGTAATTCCGGCGCAATCGCCTCTGCCTTTCTGCTGCCTCCCCGGATCGTCTGCCGCACGCTGGTCAATTCGCATCTGACGTTGCTGGTTGAATACGGAATCTTCGCTGGGGTTCTCTGGCTCGGCACTCTCTTCTACGCCCTGCTCAACGGTTCCCGCCATCCAGCGGCACGCACGGCCCTCATCGGACTGGCGGTCTCCGCTCTTTCAAGTTCAATCTTCGACGGCGGAATCCTGTTTGATTTCCACGGAGCCGGCGGACTGTCACGTCTGAATCAATGTCTCTCCTGGGGACTGTTGTTTTTCTATCTCGGCCTGATTGTATTTCTCTCTCTCGGCCGGTTTCACCTCAGACGGGCGGCAATTGCCGCATCCACCGCGCTGCTGCTGCCAGTGTCGCTGTTTCTGTTCTCCTCTCCTCAAACCCCGAAAGTGCTTGAGGGAGAATTTCTCCGCCTGCCCGGGACCTCGACTTCCCTGGCTCTTTACGACAACGCATTCACTCTGCGCGAATGTGCCGCCCTTTTGCCGGAAGGCGGAATCCTGCCCATTCATTCCGCTGAACTTCGCGCCGACACACCGTTCCCCGCCAGCACCCGACTCATCCTCTTCGGTGAATGTGCCCATTTTTCCTCCCGCTATCCGCATGCGGAGGTCACGTTGGTCGCACCTCCGCCGCATTTCGTTCTGCCGGGAAATATCCAGCGGGTGCTTCTGAAGCATTATGCGGAAAACGACCTGCTCGAACTCCAGGCTCAAGCACGTGATATTCCCTGTGACTACGCTCTGTGATAGTTTAGATTCATGAGCGGGAACAATACCAAAGCGAAAAATTCCGGCTTCTGCGGGACGCGGTCGGGGCGGAGGCAGATATTCGAACTTCCGAGAGAAAATGATCGTCGAGGGAGCTGGAGGGCCGGGCGCCCTCCAGACCTCCCCGCCCGCGAGAAAGCGGAAGTCGGTTGATACGAATCCGCACGCGGCCCTCGCGGGCCTTACTTGTCGGGCTTCGCCCGCCAACTCCTCAGTCGCCGGAGCGGCTACGCTCGACTCCGTTCGACTGCGTCGCAATCGCTCCTTGCTGCTTTGCGAAACGCAAAGCAGTCCTCTCACATGCGCTCGCGGCGCTGACCGCGCTTGTGCCCGTTAGAAAACAGGACTGCTATGGGAATTCCCTTCACGACGCTCACCGTGCTTAGATTCCCATGCGCGGGACAAGCCGAAGAAAAATGCTTCGCGGCGTTGAACGTGCGGCTCTGTCCACCTTTCTTTGAACGGTTTTTTTCCAAAAAAATTTTTTTGCTATCTTGACAAAAAACAATTTCTGCATATAATAATACTGTAAACTGTTTTTTGTTTTTAAGAGAGGTATACGATGGTCGAAAAAAAGGCAGAACAGGCGAAATCCCTGCTTGTCCGATATATCCGAGACCAGAAGGTGGAACGGGGAGATAGACTGCCTCCACAGAATTTTCTCCGCAAGACATTCCAATTCGGCACGGCCACCATCAGCGCCGCAATCAATGAGCTGAAAAATGACGGAGTTCTGGAAGTGCGGGACAAGGTCGGCGTCTTCGTCATTGATCCCAATGCAGACGGCCATACCGGGCGTACCATCGGGATCACCATGCGTCATGCAGAAAACAACCTCTACTACTGTTGTATTTTGACAGCACTTCAGATGCAACTCGTCAAGGAGAGCTGCCTGATACGCCTGTTCCGGTGTCAGAAGAAAACGGAAAGAACAAGCATCTTTTTTCAGATCAACGACTTCCCCGGCTTACGCCGAAGCATTGAAAATCAGGAAATTCAAGGGCTGATCCATCTCGACGATTTCACCCTCTCCTCATTGAATTTCATCCGCCACAAAAAATTACCGCTGGTGTTCGTCGGCAACCTAGGAGGCATTGCGCCGAACGGAGTCTTTTACGATCAGGAGAGAACCATCTGTGAAATCGGAGTCCGGCTCCAACGGGAAAATCCTCAACGTCCGGCCCTGGTGTGTCAACCGAGCCTCTTCAAATGTGTACAAAATCACTTCTATGAGGCGTTTGGAAACGACAAGAAAATTTATAAGGGGAGCCGTGTTCAGGAGGCGGAAAAAATCGCCGATGAAATCCTCTGCATGCCGGACAAAAAACGCCATGACTGGATCATTTACATGGATGATATTATGGCCCTGGCCATTACTTCGAAACTTGCAATTTCACTCCCGCCGGAAAAATTACCGAGGGCTGTCATCATACGAAATCTGCAGTTTCAAATGCGTTACCCGGTCAGAAATCCGATCTTTTTCGACAACAACCTGAATGAGTTTGCTACGATCGGCGTATCCCTTCTGATGAATGCCATGAAAGACGGCAAGCTTGATGCAGGGAAAGTTCTTTATCACCAACGAGAAGATATCGTGGATTTCCCCGATTGAACCAGCAGACAGAATAACCCGGAAGGAGAACATGAAAAAATATATCCACAAACGACCACGATGATAATTTGGAAATGTTGTGACGTTTGAAACACGACGGTAACACGCCGGGAGGAGAGCGAGAATGTGGGAACTGAAATGAGACAGAAACGAGAAAAAAAACAGGCTGGAACACACAATACAGGAAGAGGCGCCATGAAGATTAGAAAAAACTTTACTCTTATAGAATTACTTATCGTTATTTCAATCATTGCAATTCTTGCCGCCTTATTGCTTCCTGCGCTTAACCAGGCGCGGGGGCGCGCCCATCAGATAAGCTGCCTCTCCAAGCATAAGCAAATTGTTGCCGGAATGCTTATGTACGCCAAAGATTACAATGATTGGGTTGCATGTTATGATCTGAGCATCGGGGGACATGGATTGTTTGCTCGATTCTATCTGCATTATCGATATGTTCCTAATTTTAATCTGTTTCAATGTTCAGCAGCACCACTGCCCCTCGATTTTTCGAAGCAATATTATACGACAATCTCAGTATATCGTTATGACCTGGGGAAGAGCACCTATTACACGCCCAAAATACCGGAACAGGGTGATTATGCAGTAGGGACATGGTTAGAGAAAGGAGGAATTGATGCCATCTTCTATTTTCTCCCCAAAATGCGCAAACCAGTTTCAACCTTGATTCTTTCTGATGTTCGCCGAGGCAAACTTAGTTCGGAAGCTGTTGGCATGGGGTTCTGGTGTTTTTCCCCCACTGCATCATTGGACTATAGTGGAACAGTTCTGGGCCACAATCAAAAAAACACGAATCTGGCCTTTATGGATGGCCATGCCGAATCGGCAGATCTGCAGAAATTACGAGAACTCGGCTTCACAAAAATTATTACAGACGACGGCAATCGTTTGGAATATTAGAAGAACTCCTATAATACGGGTCCGCAATTATTGCAGATGGCATAATTCTGAATCAATCAAAAAACTTCATGGGATTTCTATTTATGCGTATCCTTCTATCTATTTCTCTCATTCTGGGGGCGATCCTATCACTTCCGGCAGAAGAGCCGGATTTCAGCCAGGCAAAATTATGGAAAAAAAATGCTACGCCGTCAAGTTCTATGACGATTTCCAGGAATACCGCGGAAGACGCGTTGCAATTCGAAGTAAAATTCAAACCGGGTACCGACTTCTGGGCATATCCGGAATTTAAACTGCCGCAGGGAATTCCCCGCGGGAAAAAATATCTCGTCTTTGAGGCGAAACTCGATCAGCAGGAACCGGCCGGCGGCTGCAAATATGCCCTCGTCATGTTTGGCTATAAGGGGGGGATTGTCGCTTGGAGCCCGTCGCCGCACTGGCAGACCGTGGTGATTGATCTTGACGCAAACAAGATTAACCGCGCCGCGGTAAAATGCCTTCGGATAGGCGCCAATCCGCAAAGCCCCCAAATGACCCTGACCTTGCGAAACATCAAGTTTCTGGAACAGTTGCCGAAAAAAGATGGCAAAAGAACCGCCGAATTGATTCACTCTACAGCACCGGCAATGCTTTTTATTGATGAAGAGCCATTGCAGTTCACAGTCTCGGAACGGGTTCCCGATCTTTCCTACGAGATACTCAATTATCATGATGAGATCGTGGCAAAAGGTCCGGTACCAGAGTCAGGCAGTTTCATACTCCCGCGTCTTCCCCGCGGCTATTACCGCATCATTCTGAAGGCACCGAAAGTCCAGTTCCATGGAGCAGCCTCATTTTCTGTGATTCCGGATCCCGATCGACGCAGACAGAATCCCGACTCGCCTTACTCGATGGACGCTGCACTCAGCGTGATCGGCACAGCTCATGTCTATCAGCGTGGAGATAAAGAGAAAAGCATGCGTTTTTTTGTCAATCTGGCCCGCATGGCCGGAGTGACAGTTGCCCGGGAGCGCACCCATCAGGATCTGTCGGAAAAAGTCAAAGGTGTCTATGACTGGAATTTCTATGGGCTGGCCCCCAAGCTCTTCTCCGAAGCGGGAATCGCCCTCAGTTCCACCTGGCATAATTTTGCTTTCTGGGCACGGGAAAAGGGTCATAAATATACTTACGATTTAATGATTCCGTATCAGTTCGCACAGCAATTGGCAAAAAACTTTCACAACCAAATCAAATTCTGGGAGTTCTGGAATGAACCAGAATATAGTTTCTGGGATGGTACGGCCTGGGAGTTTGCCTCCACGACCAAAGCGGCTTATCTCGGGTTCAAAGCGGGAGATCCTGAAATCCTCGTCACGAACGGTTCTTTCTGTTTCAAACCGGAGGAGGACTGGATTGCCATGGAAACGCTGCAAAATGATTTAGCCGGCTATTGCGATATCTTCAACATCCATATTTATCATCCGATGAAGGAGTACCCGCAATTGGTCAGAGGCTGGAAAAAACTTCAGCAGCAGCACGGCATGAGCGCCCTCCCCCTCTGGGTTACGGAAACCGGAACTTATGCAGAGGGAGTGCCGGAAGATACAGATCGCTATGACAACAGGCGAGTTCTTTCTCATGAACAGGAGATGATCTGGGCGGAATTCGTTCCCAAAAATCAAATACTGCTGCAAAGCCTCGGGGTTGCACGGACTTTCACCTTCGTATTGCCGCCGATGCACGAATTCAAGGGAATGAAAGCATGGGGCTTGATTCGATACGACTATACTGCTTCCCCAGCCTTTACGGCATTTGTCACCCTGACAGATCAACTCAGCAATGCAGAATATCTAGGAGAACTTGATTTCGGCGCCGGGATCCGGGCTTTCCTGTTTCAGCAGCCGGACAGCACCAAAACAATTGCTTTCTGGAGTGAATCGGAATTGGATAAATTGGATAACCGCCCGAATGGCATACGTCCAACAAACAAATTTCTGCATAAAATTTCGCTTTCCGAAAACCAGCCTGTCCGGTTGACCGATATTTTCGGTACTACACGGATATTGCATCCGCGGAATGGGAAAATCGAGACGGCTTCTACGAGATACCCCGCCTATCTCTCCGGAATTACTTCGCCAGTTCCAGTTAAGAAACAGCCCGTCAAAGCAGTGACCGGCAAAACTTCCACCAGCAATATGGATAAAACCATTGTACTGCGAATTGTCCCGGACGAGAAATTTCTCCTTAACACGACTCGGTCAAATCTGATCATTCCGTGGAAAGTAAAACAACATCCCCTGAAGCTCCAGATCATCAATTTCAGCAAGGAGAAAAAGCAGGGTAAGGTAACGGTGGAAGGCGGGACTCTGAATGGGCTGCCCGCTGAGCTGGCAATCGGGCCCTTCGAGACGAAGGAAATTGAGTTCTCCCTGCCATCCCAGACTCACACGCGCCAATATCGTTTCCGTTTTGGAGGAGTTTTCAATCATCGGGCAATAAGCCAATTGTCTTTGCCGGTCATACAGTACGGCGAAATTTCCAATGCACCGCTTTTCGCCCAGGCGAACAAACCGGAAAAATGGCGTAAGAACAGCTCTGGCTCCATGAACATCTCCTGGGATGCCAAGGAAAAGGCTGTCCGGTTCGACGTGGAATTTTCTCCGGGAGGTGCTCGCCGCGTATATCCGGAGCTCCTGATTCCCGGCGGTCTTCCTGCGGATACAATCGGAATCTCTTTCGACATCAAATCAAATCTGAAAGCAAAACCTCAGAACAGTTTTGTTATGCTGGTGAAAGACCAACAAAAACAAACTGATTTGAGCCATAAGGTCGGTTATACTCCTTCGTTGGGGAAATGGCAGGAGAACTTCATCGGGACAGCAAACCTCACGCCGCAAGAGATTCACCTCCTCAGAATTGGGATGAATCCAACAACAGACAAGGTTACATTCTGGATACGGGATCTTCGCCTTCACCGGACTGTAAAGTAAAGGATATACCTGAACAGATTCAGCTTTTGTATAAGGCTGTTGCAAAGCATCAAAGTTTTGCAGCAGCCTTTTATAATATCGCTGCATCAGGCTTCAAATTTTCTGAATGTGCGCTTCTCCCCCAATTGGACAATTTTTTCTGGAAAGATTGGTGTAAAAGCCTCTGAATTACAATATCCCATTACTTGCCGATTACAAGTTCCGAAATAAACTTCATCCGGCGTCCGATATTGGAGAGCCGAATGAATCCGTCTTGAGTTGAAAAATTTCATATAATGTTGGACGCCAAAGCGAAGTTGCGGTAAGCTGATGTAGTCAGCCCGTCCATACTGATCAGAATGCAATGAGCCCGGAGTTCCGTTACAAACTCCGAGCTGGTGAAGTGGCTCCCTTGATCCGAATTGATAATCTTCGGTTTCCCAGATGCTGTGTACCCAGGAGAAACAGGTTCAGTCGGCACATTAGATCTCCGCCTCCGGAACTCTCAGGTCGGTCGGTTGCTTCGGCTGCGCCAACTCACGTTTGTCATCTGTAATCACTCAGAACAAATGTGCGCAAAATTGCGGCCACTACCAACCGGAGAAGATGAAATCATGACAAAAGGCGAAGGAATCTATAAAACAATCGTTACTGCGATC
>OIWQ01000444.1_pt1 | contig 54553 bp, 47 predicted proteins | sample 1587571 | NCBI WGS metagenome assembly OIWQ01 (sample SAMEA3888910, study PRJEB22519) | human gut metagenome | biome: human gut; feature: human-associated habitat; material: faeces | place: Denmark | collected 2010
CCAGGACCCAGTGATTAAGAGTCACTTGCTCTACCAACTGAGCTATGAGCGCACATTGATCCGGTTTAGCGGATGAAATTAAATATACCATCGGATCGTCGTTTTTGCAAGCGATTTTTCGGGAATATCCGGGGAATTTTCGCATTTCCGGCTTCCCGTCAGAAGCGGAGCTGTTCCCAGGCGCTTTCCAGCTGTCGCAGGGGAGCCCGGCGTTTGAGCGGAACTTCCGGCGCAAAGGTCGCCAGACGGCACTCCTCAAACAACAGCCAGAATTCATACAGCTCCGGCGAGTCCGCGATCTCCGGCACATCGGCGGCGGCGAGCCGGAACCGTTCCGCATACTCCGCGATGGTCTCCAGCTTCGCTTCGTCGCGGGCCGGGGCGGCGGCGGCCCGTTCGCCGCGCAGTTTGAGGCCGCGCAGGTAGCGGGTGTAGTCGGTCAGCACCGCCGGACTTTTCAAGAAGTGGTTCCGGAAGAGCCAGTTGAGATGTCCCGCGTAATCTTCGGCGCTCTCGTCGGAACGGGCCGCTATTTTTCGTTGCAGTTCCCGGCAGAGCTCGTAGACCGGCAGCAGGCTTTCCAGCAGTTTCACCGCGCGGTCAACCGTTTCGCCGAGTTCTCCCCGGGCGTGTTCGGCGGCGATGCCGAAGCTGGTTGCGTCGCGCAGTTCCCAGGGATCTGTGTCGAAGGCCTCGAGCACGGCGCTGTCGAGCAGATCGTCGGCGTAGTCGCGGTACTTCATGAACCAGGTGAGTTCCGCCTGGCGCGAGAAGCGGATGGAGCGGCGGAGAAACTTCATCTGCGCGCCGTTCTCCAGCCGGAAGAGCCGCAGAATCCCCCGTCGATGGTGGAGCTTCGCTTCGGACTCCTTCAAATAGAGTGCGCTCCCCACGCTTTCGCCTTCGTCGCAGAGGGCGGGGTAGGCCTTTTTCCCGTTGCCGTTCGGCAGTTCCACCTCGAAGGGGAGCGGTTTGAGGCCGGGGAAGGCGGTACAGCCGGTGCTGGCAAACGGCGCGGTTCCCGCCACCGCCCGGCTCAGACGCGAACCGCTCCGCAGTACCGCGGGCACCTCCCGGTGAATGTGAACCACACGCCCGTCGCGGTTGAGCTCCGCCAGTTTCATCACCAGATGTTCCGGCAGCCGGAGGTTGTCGAAATCGGCCGGGGCGACCGGCACGTCGAACTGTTCCCGCAACGACTCCGCCAGCAGCACCGCGAGCGGCTGTTCGGCGAAGAGTCTGCCCGCTTTGAGTTCACCGGTGAACCAGGCGACCGCGTCATTGAGCGGTGCGAGCGCCTGCCGGACCGGTTTGGGCAGGGCGCGGAGCATCAGCTCGATCTTGTCGGGCAGGTAACCCGGCACCAGATAGTCGAGCGCATAACCGGGCAGGCAGTTGAGCAGATCGGAGGGGGCGAGCAGGGTGACGCCGTCCTCCTCCTCCCCCGGCGCGAACCGGTAGCGGAGGCGGAATTTCTGCCCGGAAAAGGTGAGCGTATCCGGGTAGTCGGCCGGATCGAGCGGCCGGAACTGCTCCTGCATCACCTCGTCCCGGGCGATGGAGTAGTCCTGATGATCGGTCTTGATCAGCTCCTTGAGCGCCTTGACCGAGTGGATTCCCTGCGGAAGCAGGAGTTTGTAGTGCTCGACCACCGCTTCGCGGTCGAGGATGCCGCCGGGGCGGCGCGCCTTCTCCTCCAGCCGGAGCAGATCGTCGATCACGGCCCGGCTGCGGACGGTCCAGCTGCCGGGAATGACCGGTTCTCCGTTCGCCAGCGCGTCGCGGATGAAGATCTCCCGCGCTTCAACTGGATGGCTCGCCGCATAATGAATCCGCCGCCCGGCGTGGATCAGAAGCCCCCCGAAGGTCAGCCGTTCGCGGGCGTAGACGAACCCGGATTGCGCGTCGTAATAGGGTTGATCGCAGATTTTGGAACAGAGGTGCGGCGCCGCCGCTTCGAGATAGGCCGGCTTGATCACCGCATTCTGCCGGGCGAAAAGGCGGCTGGTCTCCACCAGCGCGAAACACATGATCCAGTCAGGCACCGGTTTTTTGCGGAAGAGGCCGGAACCGGGAAAGAGCTGGAACTTCCTCCCTCCGGTGCCGAGGTAGCGTTGTTCCTCCGGCAGGTACTTTGCAATGTGGCGCGGAATCCCCGCCAGCAGTGACTGGTGGATGAGATCATAAGGGGGATTTTCCGGAAGTTCCGCCGGAACGCCGCAGCGCCACCCCTGATCGGCGGCGGCTTCGGCGAGGTCGGCGGCGAGGTTTTTCCACTCCCGCATCCGGATGAAGTTCAGAAAGTTCTCCCGGCAGAAGCGCCGGAGTTTGCTGCTGCCGGCTCCGTCTCGGAACATCGCGTTCCACAAATTGAGGATCGAGAAGAAGTCGGAGTCCGGGTGGCGGAACCGGCGGTGTGCTTCGTCCGCCGCCTGCTGTTTCTCCAGCGGCCGCTCCATCGGATCCTGAATCGAGAGGTAGGAGGCGATGACGATCACTTCGGCGAGCACCCGGCGGCGGGCGGCTTCCGCAAGCATTTTGCCGATATGCGGGTCGATCGGCAGGGCGGCGAGTTTTCTCCCCTCGCGGGTGAGCCGCCCCTCCAGATCGATGGCGCGGAGATCCTCCAGCGTGCGCATTCCTTCGCGGACCGCCGCCGCAGGTGGCGGATTGATGAAGGGAAAACGGGTGATTCGCGGCAGTTCGAGCGCCGCCATCCGCAGGATCACTCCGGCCAGACCGGTTCGCTTGATTTCCGGGTCGGTGTAGGGCGCCGAATGGGCGAGATCGTCTTCACTGTAGAGGTGCACGCAGACGCCGTCGGCGACCCGTCCGCAACGGCCGCGCCGCTGACGCGCACTCGCCTGGCTGATGGTCTCCACCTGAAGCTCTTCAATCTGGGTGCGCGGGGTGAACCGCTTGATCCGCGCCAGCCCCGAATCGATCACGAAGCGGATGCGCGGAATCGTCACGCTGGTTTCCGCCACGTTGGTCGACAGGATGATCCGGCGCTGTCGGCCGGGGTGGAACACCCGCTGCTGTTCGGCGGCGGAGAGCCGTCCGAAGAGCGGCAGTACTTCGGTATGCGGCAGTTTCCGGCCGTTGAGCAGATCGGTCGCGTCGCGGATCTCCCGCTCGCCGGGCAGAAAGACCAGAATGTCGCCGCGCGGATCGAGCTCCGTGACGAACTCCACCCCGCGGGCGACGGAGTCGGAAAGTTCCTCATCCGCCTCCGGCACCAGAAAACAATCCTCCACCGGATAGGTCCGCCCCTCGATCGAAACCACCGGCGCATTGCCGAAAAAGCGGGAAAATTCCTCCGTGTCGAGCGTCGCCGACGAAATCGCCACCTTGAGATCGGGCCGGAGCGGCAGCAGATTCTTGATGTAGCCGAGCAGAAAGTCGATGTTGAGGCTCCGCTCGTGCGCCTCGTCAATGATGAGCGCGCTGTACTGGCGGAGTTTGCGGTCCTCATGCGTTTCCGCGAGCAAAATGCCGTCGGTCATGAATTTGAGAACGGTGCCGCGGCTGGTCCGGTCGTCGAACCGCACCTGATAGCCGACGGCGGTTCCCGGTTCACAGCCCAGTTCCTGAGCGGCACGGCGCGCCATGGCCGAGGCGGCGATCCGGCGCGGCTGGGTACAGCCGACCCGGCCGAAACGCCCCCAGCCCAGTTCGAGGGCAACCTTGGGCAGCTGCGTGGTCTTGCCGCTGCCGGTGTCGCCGCCGACGATGATGAGCGGGTGCTCCTGCCAGAGTTGTTTGATCTCATCCAGGTGCCGGGTGATCGGCAGCTCCTCCGGATAGGCGATGCGGAGCTGTTCACAACTCGCCGCGTATTCGGGATTTTCCGGACGGATCATACGCACGTTTTCTCCGCCGTCACCGGCGTTCCCGGCGCGGCAGCAGCCATTCGATGGCGAGCAGAATGCCGAGCAAAACGAAACAGCCGGGCACCAGGAAGAAGCTGGCACGCAGTCCGAAGTGATCGCCTGCCACCCCCATCAGCCAGGCGAAGAGGCCGCAACCGGGGACTCCGGCGCAGGAGAGCAGGATGTAGATCATCGTCGAATCTCCGGGAATCCGGTCCACGCAGTAACTCTGAATGCTCGGCCAGAACGGGCCGGTGGCGATGCCGATGAAGAAGAGCAACACGAAGAGAATCCAGATTGAATGGAGCAGCGGCGGGAAGAGCGCGAGAAGCGTTCCGGCCCCCGCCATCCAGAGGATCAGATCCCGGAGACGCTGCTGGCCGACGAGGAATCCGGAGACCATTCTCCCGACGATCATGCCGCCGGCAAACACCGCGGTCCCCAGTCCGCCCAGCCATGGCGAACCCGCGTAGTCGATCCGGATGAAGCTCGAGACCCAGAAGGTGAGGCAGAACTCCCCGCCGCCAGCCAGGACCATCGCCGCGAAAAAGAGCCAGAAGCGGGGTTGTTTCATCAGGGTGGTCGCGTGGCCCCACACCGTGGTCCAATGGAGTTTTTCCGGCTTGTCGGGGTGACGCGCCCCGCGGCTGGGCAGCAGGAAGAGCAGGGCGGGCACCAGGGCGAGAACTCCTGCCAGCAGCAGAATGAGCCGCCACGAAACGCCCCAGGAGAGCAGCAAGCCGGCGGCGAGCACCGTCACCACCACGCCGATCGACCAGAAGGAGTGGGCGAAATTGATGTAGCGCCCCGGCTCCTCATGTTCGTGAAGATCCTGCACGACCGGCGTGGCGAGTCCCTCGATCACCCCTTCGCCCAGACCGGCGATTGCGACGGCGAGAAAGAGCAGCCCGTAGACGGGAGCGGCGGAGGCGAGCATGATTCCAGTGGCCATGATGAGGATCGAAACCCCCAGGGTGGGAACTTTGCCCCAGCGTCCGGCCGCGAAGCCGCAGAAGAGCATGGCGAAGACCATCGGAATGCTGCGCCCGAGCTGGAGCGCGCCGCCCGCTCCCATTCCGCCGTCGGTCAGCGGGAAGTTGAGCGAACGCGCCAGTTCGATCAGCACGACCGGCACCACCACCGAGCAGCAGGCGTACCCGGTGAAACAACTGAAGGCGGCATAGTCATACCGCCCGAACTTCATTTTCCGGTTTTGAGACATGATGAGAACCTCGATGACGGTCAGGACAGGTCAGAGTGTTCCCTTGGTGGAGAGCACGCCGGTGACCCGGGGGTCGAAACCGACCGCCTGGTCGAGCGCTTTGGCGAATCCCTTGAAGATCGCTTCGAACACGTGATGCACCTCTTCGCCGGCGAGCAGCCGGACATGCAGGTTCATCCCCGCCTTCACCGAGAGCGCCTGGAAGAACTCGTGGAAGAGCCGCACGTCGAGATCCTTGATCATCGGTGCCGGACTTTTGACGTCGAACACCAGCAGCGGACGGCCGGAGAGATCCAGCGCGATCAGCGCCAGCGCTTCATCCATCGGCAGGATGAAACTCCCGTAGCGGCGGATTCCCGCCTTGTCGCCGAGCGCTCTGGACAGCGCTTCGCCGAGCGTGAGGCCGAGATCCTCCATCGTGTGATGGTAATCGACTTCGAGGTCGCCCGTCGCCTTGACCACAAGGTCGAAGAAGCCGTGTTTGGCGAAGAGCGTGAGCATGTGATCCATAAAGGGGATGCCGGTGTCGACGGCGGCGACTCCGGTGCCGTCCAGCGTGAGCTTGACCGAAATATCGGTTTCGCGGGTGGTCCGGCGGATTTCCGCGAAGCGTTCCGTACTCATAGAAAGAATCTCCAATTTTGTCATTTTGTATTCTTTATACTGTAGTACCGCCGGAACGATTTTGCAATCAACGGCCCGGATTTTTTCCGGATTCCTCCGTCCCGTCGCTTTCCGGTTCCTCGTCGGCCGGGCAGTAGGGGTAGGGCAGGTAGTCGAGCGTCTCGTCGCCGGTGGTGCCGCTGAGCGCCTGCGCAATGGTCAGCACATAGCGGAAACTGTCGCTGTTCACCGCGCAGGAGAAGAGGGTTAGCGAGGCGTAGCGCAGCAGCATGCGCGGATCCCAGAACTCGCACAATCCGATTCCCGGCGCGGGGCAGAGCTGCCAGTCGTGCGCCGGAACCAGCAGCCGCCCTTCGCCGTCGTAGAGCGCGAAATCCCCCATCACCCGGACCATCCGGAAAGGGGCGGGGGTGATGGCTCCCGCGATGGCGGCGAGCAGTGCGGCCGAGCCGGTATGATTTTCCAGAATCGGGCCGATGCAGTAATTTTCGGGGCGGAGCGTGGTTTCCGGCTGGGCGGTGAAGCCGCTTTTGCGCATGAAATAGGCGAGCTCTTCCAGCGTGTGGAGCGGACAGCGTGCGGCCTCCTGCCGGAAGTCGCTCCACAGCGACTCCAGTTCCGGCCGGGAATCGTTGTCGTACCACTGCAGGTGGACGTCGATCAGCCCGTCGATGAGGTCGACCCGGGGCGCCTGGAGTTTGCGGATGAACTCCCTCCGCCGCCGCCGGAGCGTGATCGCCGCCTGCAGCTGGTGGCTGCGCCGCCGGAGAAGCGGATGACTGGACTCCTGAAGTTCCGCCAGGGCTTCTCCCAACTCCGCCTCCCGGTTGAGCAGTTCCGCCATCGCGTTCACGGCGATGGATTCATCCTCGTCGTCGAGCAGCGAAAGCAGGCTGTTGATCTCAGGATTCCGCGCCATTGCCGCCGGCCGTCGTCTTCCGGGTCGGGAATTTGCCCATCAGGGCGTCGTTGGCGATGGTGCGCACCTCGTCGGAGAAGTCGGAGCGGACGATCCAGCGCAGAAATCCCGGATCGTTCTCGGCCAGATCGCGCAGGGTCCGCCCGGCGTTTTTGCCGAAGTTGACCACCACCTCGTTGTCCACCCACTTGAAGCGGCGGGTGCGGTCGACGGTGTCCGGGCCGGTGAGGTCGCTGAATTCGGCGAGTCCGGCCATGTCGCGCGGCAGTTCGGGGTGGCGCTCCAGCTGGCCGAGCAGCACCTCGAAGGTGGCGGCGGTGTCGGCGGCCGCGCCGTGAGCGCCTTCCAGATCCTTGCCGCAAAAGAATTTGTACGCCGCAGTGAGGGTGCGCGGATAGAGCTTGCAGAAGATGTTGTATGCGTCGATCACCCGGCGCCCCTCCACCTTGAAGTCAAAGCCGGCCCGTTTGAATTCCGCTTCAAGCATGGGGATGTCGAAGCCGGTGATGTTGTATCCGGCCAGGTCGCAGTCCTCCAGATAGCGGTAGAGTTTGTCGGCGATGAGGAGGAAGGTCGGGCAGTCGGCGACATCGGCGTTGGTGATGCCGTGAATCGCGGTGGCTCCGGCCGGGATCGGCATCTCCGGATTCAGACGGCGGACGGTGTTCTGGGTGTGCCCGTCCGGAAACACCTTGAGCACCGCCAGTTCGACAATCCGGTCGCGCTGCGGCACCACCCCGGTGCTTTCAATATCGAAAACGACCAGCGGCCGTTCCAGTTTCAGATCCTGCATCATGGAATCCTCTCCTTGCAGTGATGGGTTGCATTTGTTGGAATATACCACCGTTTTGAGTGCATTGCAACGCGGCCCGGCGAAAAAACGCCCCTTCTCCGGCGGGGAGAAGGGGCGGAACTTGCAGCTTTTTCGCTCCCGAAGGGGGCGTGCGTCGTCAGAGCAAACCGGCGGCCTCGTCGAGGCCGAAGCGGATGTTCATGCACTGAACCGCCTGCCCGGAAGCACCCTTGGTCAGGTTGTCGATGCAGCTGGTGACGATCACCTTGTTGGTGTGGGCGTCGAGGTTGTAGCCGATTTCGCAGGTGTTGGTCATGAAGACATACTTGGTATCGGCACAGCGCTTGGGCGGAAGCACCCGCACGAACTGTTCGTTGCCGTAGGCTTTTTCGTACACTTCGGTGATCTTCTCGAGCGTACAGCCGGGCGCGGCGTTCATGATGATCGTCGAGTTGATGCCGCGGTTCATCGGCGCGAGGTGCGGAATGAAGTTGATCGCCATTTCGGCAACTCCCGCCGCGAACGCCATCTCCTGCTCGATCTCCGGCAGGTGACGGTGCCCGACGACCCCGTAGGCCTTGAGGCTCTCGTTGCACTCCGGGAAGATGTAGGGCAGGTCGACCTTGCGGCCGGCTCCGGTCACGCCGGAGCAGCTCGATACGACGATCCCCTCGGTGGAGACCAGCCCCGCCGCCAGCAGCGGCGCGGTCGGCAGGATCGAACTGGTCGGATAGCACCCGGCGCAGGCGACCAGATCGGCGGTGCGGAGCTGTTCGCGGTAGCGTTCCGGCAGACCGTAGACCGCCTTGGCCAGCAGTTCCGGAGCCGGATGGTCAACCTTGTAATACTCCTTGTACTTGGCCGCGCTCTTGAGCCGGAAGTCGGCGGAGATGTCGAACACCTTCACCCCGGCGTTGAGCAGCGGAATCGCGTATTCGGTCGCCAGCCCGTGGGGCAGGGCGAGGATCGCCGCGTCGCACTTCTTCGCCAGTTCCGCGGCGTCGGGCGCGACGAAGTGAAGCGGCGCTCCGGTGAAGCGCGGGAAGACCGCGGAGACCGGCTCCCCGGCGTTCTTGCGCGAGGTGATCGCGACGATTTCGACACCCGGGTGGCGCAGCAGAATGCGCAGAAGTTCCTCTCCGGCATACCCGGAGGCGCCCAGAACGGCGACTTTGACTTTTTTCATTTTCTGCAATCCTTTTTTGTGGAGAATGTTGTTCCTCGATTGCCGCCGGGAGAAGCCCCGGCGGAGATTTTCAGTTCAGCTGCGCAGTTTCGCGCAGGCGGCGTCGAAGCGGCGGAAGCTCTCTTCGAGCGCCTCCGGAGCCAGCAGTCCGGCGTTGAGATACTCGTTCTGGAGCTGGCCGGGATCGGCCGGTTTCGCTTCGGCTGCGGCGCTGGAGCGGGCGAAGTTCCCGGCGATGGCCGCTTCGAGTTCCGCCGCGAGCGAGAGCGGCTCGGCTGCTTCCCCGGCGGGGGTGATTCCGGCGAGCTTCTCCAGCGCGGCGTTGATGCGGTCGTGCTCCTCCTGCGCGGCGGCTTCGAGGCGGGTGAGCTTCTTCAGCGCCTTCGCGTCTCCGCCCGCGGCCGCCCGGATCAGCTCCGCCGCGGTGTGGAGGCGGTGGAAGCGGTCGAGGTGGTCGATTTCGAGCAGGGCGGGATCAACGGATTCGCCCGCCTTGAGCTTCTGCCACGCTTCGGCCAGCGGCCGGGCGACGCTCTTGACCAGCGAAAGTTTGTCGCAGAGCACCCGGCTGCGGGCGGCGCCGAGGGCGGTTTCGAATTTCGCCAGCGCCTTCTTTTCGGCGTCGAAGGTGTTGCGGCAGGCCAGTTCGCGCAGTTCGGCGCGGATCTCCCGCACCCGCTTGTCGGCGGCGGCCGGTTCGGCGCTGCCGTCGGCAAGCGCTTCGATTTCGGCGATCAGCTCGCGGGAGCGTTTCTCCCGTTCGGCGAACGCTTCGCGTCGCCCCGAGAAGTACTGGTCGAGCGCGGCGTTGAACTGTGCGAGAAGTTCATGCTCCGCCCGGCCGGCCGAACCGGCGGCGTGGTAGTCGCTGCGGAGCTGACGGGCGCGGCGCGCGGCGGCCTCGCCGGGCTGATCCTTGAGCGCCTGCGCTTCGGCGATCAGCGCGCGCTTGGCTTCGGCCGCGGCGTCAAATTTCTTGTTGCGCTCGTCGAAGTAGGCACTGCGGGCGGAGAAAAATTTGTCCGCCGGAGCCCGGAATGCGGCATAGAGGTTCTTTTCCGCACTGCCGGCGCCGGGGAGGCGTTTCCACTCCGCCTGAAGCGCCTTGAAGGCTTCGGCGGTGGCGTTCCATTCGGTGGAGTCGGCCAGTGCGACGGCCCGTTCGACCAGCGCCTGTTTGGCGGCGGCGGCCTGCCGCTGTTCCTGGCGGAGCCGGGCGTAGTATTCATCCACCCGGTGCTGCAGTTTGCGGGTGGTCTCCAGATAGCGGGCGTTGATCTCTTCGCTCTTCGACTTGGGCACGCCGCCGAGCCCCTTCCATTTGTCGCGCAGTTCGTGGAGCGTGCGCGCGGCCTTCGGCAGTTCCGCGTCGGGCAGGGCGAGGAGCCGGTCCAGTTCGGCGCAGAGGTCGAGCTTGAGCGTGTAGCTCTCCCAGCGGGCGAGATCGAGCGTCTCGTAGTGCTGAGCAAGTTTCGTCCCCGCGGCGCGGTGGGCGGCGTTGTATTTGTCGGCGGCCGCCTTGGGTACGCTGCCGAGTGCGGCGTATTCCGCTTCGATGGCGGTCTTGCGCTCCTGAAGGCGCGCCATATCTTCGCCGGCGGTGAGTTCCGCGAGTTCGGCGGCGAGCTTCTCCGCCTGTTCTCCGCGGAGGCGGTCCGCTTCGGCTTCGGCGAGAATGCGGGTCTTCAACGGTTCGAAGCGGGCGGCGAAACCGGCGGCGTCCACCGCTTCCGGATCGACCGACTTGAGGCATTCGTTCCACTTCTTTTCCAGTTTTTCCACTTCGCCGAGGGTGACCAGCTCGGCACCGGCGATGAGGGTGTCGAGTTCCGCCGAAAGGCGGGCGCACTCTTCGAGTTTCGCGGCCCGCTGTGCGAGGCGTTCGGCATTTTCCGCGGCGGCGCGTTCCGCCTCCTTCACCGCGGCAGCGAACCGTTTTTCGAGAATCTCGGCATATTCGGGCGGGAGCGGCGGAAGCGCTTCGAATTCCGCCGTGATCCGGGCGATTTCCGCGGGGTAGTCCTCGACGGTTCTGGCCGGAAGCTGTTCGAGTTCTTCGCAGACGGCTTCGCGCCGGTGGAGCTGTTCCCGGAGGGTGTCGGAGATGCCGCCGACGGCGGGCCGACCGGTCTGGTGAATTTCGTTCTGTTCGCTCATGAATTCCTCATTCCCGAATTTTGCACAGCGCGGCTCCCGGATTCCGGAACCGCGCCGGAGGCTTATAAAAAGTTGCCGATTCCGTGTCAAATAAGACGGAACGTGTTAAGTATAGCTCATTTTCCGTTTTTTTCCACTGCCGGTATCGCTCCGGAACCGTTTTTTCGGCAAAAAAACAGATCGGAAGGGGCGGAGGGCGGCTGCCGCCGGAACTCGCCGGGAGAAATTCCCTTGCGGCGGCGGAAGAACCGGGTGAAGTAGTTCGGGTCGGCGAATCCGGAAGCAAAGGCGGTCTCCCGGATCGAAAGCGTGCCGGCGTGCAGAAGTTTTTCGGCGTATTCCAGCCGCCGCTGATGGAGGTAGTCGCGCACCGACATCCCCAGCTCCCGGCGGAAGAGCTTGGTCAGGTGGTTCGGCGTGACGCGCAGTTCCCTTGCGACGGCGGCGATCGAGAGGCCGGATTCGGTGAAGCGGCTGTCCAGCAGGCTTTTGGCCCGGAAGAAAAGCGTGTTCCCGCCGCGCTCCGGCGCCGGGGCCGGCTGTTCCTCAGCCAGCACCAGCGCGAGGATGCGGAAGAGCAGGCTCCGGCGAAGCAGTGCCTCTTCCAGCGTCGAGCCGGGATGCATGAAGTAACTGCGCAGCAGTTCGAGCAGGGATTCGCTCTTTTCCTGCGAGATGTTCCGAAGCAGCGGAAACGTCAGCCCGGTCTCCGGCGGGGGCGGTGCGGCGGCGCAGGAGGGGTCGAACCGGTCGTCCTCCTCCTCATAGACGAAGATCGGTTCGCGGGCGGTGTGGGCGCGGCACTCCCCCATCCAGTCGAAATGGATGCACCACCGGTCCGCCGCGCTGTCCGCCACCGTGCAGTGCATCACGCCGGGCGGAATGATGATCGCACTGCCCGGCGTGCAGAAGACGCTCCCCGCCGCGGTGATCACCCGGCAGTGGCCGGAGGCGAACCAGACCAGCTCGTAATCGTAGATCCGGCGGTTGCGTTCGACCGTGCCGGCGGGCCACAGGCCGTGCCAGGTCGGGCCCGGGGTGAGGTTGAGTCGGGAAAATATGCTTTCAGGATTGTTCCGTGCTATCAATGATTGATTCCTCCTATACCCATTTCCCGCCATTCAGATTATATTACAGCAATAATATAGCAACCATCCGCCCCCGGTGCAACTTGTGAGGAAAAAATGGACTGGATAAAAAAATGCTACTCCCGCCTGCTGATCGACAACCATATCACCGACCTTCAGCCGAAGTTCATGTCGAAGTTCGACCCGGAACAGTATGTGGCGATGGTGCGCCGTTCCGGGGTGAAGTCCGCGATGGTCTACTCCTGCGACCATAACGGCAACTGCTACTACCCGACCCGTGTCGGACACATGCACGCGAATCTGCACGGGCGGGATATCTTCGGCGAAACCGTCCGGCTGCTCCGCGAGGCGGGAATCGTCCCGGTCGCCTACTACACGACGATCTTTCACAACAACGCGGCGAAGTCCCATCCGGAATGGCGGGCCCGCGACATCAACGGCGTCGATCACCACGGGCGGTATCACTACTGCTGCCCGAGTCAGCCGGGATTTCTCGCCTTCACGATGGAGCAGCTCGCCGAAGTCGCCGCCTATCCGGTCGACGGCTTCTTCGTCGACATGACCTTCTGGCCGCTGGTCTGCCAGTGCCCCGCCTGCGTGGAGAAGTTCGGCGGACCGGCGCCGGAAACGATCGACTGGAACAATCCGGAATGGGTCAGATTCCAGCGATTCCGCGAGCGCACGATGGCGGAGTTCGGGCAGCGGCTCACCGATCACCTGAAATCGCTCCGGCCGAAGTGCAGTGTGGTGCACCAGTTCTCCCCGGTGCTCCACGGCTGGTACCTCGGGCAGAGCTCCGGAATCGCCGCCGCCTCCGACTACGGCTCAGGCGACTTCTACGGCGGACGGGCACAGCACCGGCTCGGCGCGAAACTGCTCGACGCCTACACGGCGCATCCGCCTTTCGAATTCATGACGTCGCGCTGCGTCAATCTGAACGACCACACCTCGACCCGCTCCGAGGAGGAGCTCTTTCTGCACGCCGCGACCACGCTGGCCAACGGCGGCGCCTACTTCTTCATCGACGCGATCAATCCGGACGGCACGCTGGAGGCGCGCACCTACGAGCGGCTCGGCAACGTGACCCGGCGCCTCGAACCCTTCACGCGCTGTATCGAGACGCTTCGCCCCCGGCTGGAGGCGCGGTGCGGACTCTATTTCTCGATGAACTCCTGCGTGAATTCCGCGCTCGACGGCGTTCCGCTCAAAGAGCTCGCCGAAGGCAGTTCCAACATGGGGATCCGCTGCAATCCGCTGGCCGACGAGGTTTCCGCCACCGGGGAACTGCTCACCCGGATGAAGATTCCCTACCGGATTCTGACCGACCGAACGGAGGATTGGAGCGGCCTCGACACCGTCATCGTCAACAACGCGCGCTACCTCTCGCCGGAGGAGTGCGCCCGGATGCGGGAGTTCGTCCGCCGCGGCGGAACCTTGATCGCCACCGGCATGACCTCGCTGCAGGAGCCGGAGGGGAAATGTTCCGGGAATTTCCTGCTGGCCGATCTTTTCGGCGTCGATTTCACCGGGGAGTTCACCGACACCGTGAGCTACCTCAAGACGCCGGAGGAGGGGTTGACCGCCTGCCTCAACGACCGCTGTCCGCTGGTCCGGGTTCGCGACGCCGAACTGCTCGGCACGGTGACCGTGCCGGACTACCCGGCGAACGATCCGGAGCTGTATGCGTCAATTCACTCCAATCCGCCCGGAATCGACACCGACTATGCCGGCCTGACGCTTCACCGCTACGGGGACGGGCAGTGTGTCTATCTGTACAGCACGCTGTTGCGCCACCGGAACGCTTCGCAGCGCGCGGTCGGCGAACGGCTCTTCCGCCGTTTCGTTTCCGGCGCGCTCCGGAGCAATCTGCCGCCCTCGACCGAAGTGACGCTGCTGCGGTCGGAGAACGGCAGTCTGGTGGTCGCGCTGGTCAACGATCAGGAGGAGCCGTCCAGCGTGCCGCTGTTTCACGTGGAGATCGAAATTCCCTGCGCGCCGGTGAAATCGGTGCGCCGCGTCTCCGACGGCCGGCAGGTTCCGGTCACGATGCGCGATGGAAAACTGCTGTTGACGCTGGAGCGTCTCGACGAGGTCGAGATGTTCGAAATCATCCATCAATAAAGGAGAAGATGAACCATGTCGAAAATCCAGAACGCCTTTGATGCCGGGGAGGGAATCCTCCGGCTCGCCCCGAACTGGGTCTCCCGCTCTTTCTGCATCCCCGGGCGGCGGATCAAGCTCCATCCGGACGACTACTACGCGCTCGGCAGTGCCCGCGGCGGCATCGATGAGCGCTGGTTCGCCTCGACCACCAAAGCGGAAAACGGTCCGCTCACCACCGAACACGAAGGCATGAGCATGGTCGTCGCCGACGGCGGTGAATTTCTGCTCGCCGACGCGGTGCAGGAGCTCAAGGGGCAGCTGATCGGCGACCGGTTGTGGAACGAATACCACGGCTGGCCGATGTTCTCCAAGTTCTTCGACAATCTCGGGCCGCTGCCGCACCACGTCCACCACATGGACCGCCACGCGGCGCTGGTCGGTCAGCGCGGCAAACCGGAGGCCTACTACTTCCCGCCGCAGCTCAACAACCACGGCGGACACTTCCCCTACACCTTCTTCGGCTTCGAACCGGGCACCACCCGCGAAGAGGTGCGCCGCTGCCTGGAAAACTTCACCCGCGGCGACAACAAGATCACCAACATCTCCCGGGCGTACCGGCTCGAACCCGGCACCGGCTGGGATGTCCCGCCGGGGGTGCTCCACGCGCCGGGCAGCTTCTGTACCTATGAGCCGCAGGTGGCCAGCGACGTCTATGCGATGTATCAGAGCCTGGTCGATGACCTGATCGTGCCGGAAGAACTGCTCTGGAAGAACTGTCCGGCCGATCACATCGGCGACTTCGACTATCTGGTCGACGTGATCGACTGGGAGCTCAACGTCGATCCGGAGTTCCGCAAACACCGCTTCATGAGTCCGCGCCCGGTGCGCCCGGAAGCGGAGATGCTCGACGCCGGATACCGCGAAGTGTGGGTCTGCTACAAATCGAAGGGATTCAGCGCCAAGGAGCTGACGATTCTGCCGGGCCGTTCTGCCGTAATCCGCGACAACGCCGCCTACGGCATGATTATGATGCAGGGGCACGGCACGATGGGCGTCTGGAACGTGGAGACCCCCGCGCTGATCCGTTACGGCGAAAAGACCTGCGACGAGTTCTTCGTCTCCGAAGAGGCGGCGCGCCGGGGCGTCCGGATCGTCAACGAGTCGAAGTGTGAACCGCTGGTCATGCTCAAACACTTCGGGCCGGGAAATCCCGATCTCGTGCTCGACTGAGTTTGCAATTCCGCCGCCGCGGCGTTACGTTACTCCGCGGCGGCATTTTGTTGTCGACTTCAAGCAGGAAAGGATGTTCTCATGGCGGATTTCACCTCGTTTCTGGCGGATATGGATCAGGTTGCCTACGTGCGCAGTGCGGAGCTCACCGAAGGGGATGGCCGGGGATGCCGGATCATCGACGTCTTCAACGGCAGCGGACTCGCCTTCACCGTCGCGCCCGACCGCGGCATGAACATCGTGGAGTGCTCCTACCGGGGGATTCCGGTGGCGTTCCGCTCCCCCTCCGGCCACGTTGCACCGGGGAAGTTCGGCCTGGAGGAGTGGCTGCGGAACTGGGAGGGCGGACTTCTGACCAGCTGTGGACTCCGCCATGCCGGGCCGCCGGAGGAGGGGGAGACGTTGCACGGCAGGATCTCCAACGCTTCCGCCTCTCAGGTGGGCAGTTGCGGCGCCTGGCGCGACGGGGTGTACGAGCTCACCGTCTCCGGAGTTCTCCGCGAGGCGTCGATGTTCGGGGAGAATCTGCGCCTTGCGCGCACCATCCGGACCGCTTACGGGGAGAATTCGATCACCGTTTCCGACGAGGTGACCAACTGCTCCGGAGCTCCGGACTTCCTGCTGATGCTCTACCACTGCAACTTCGGCTGGCCGCTGGTGTCGCCGTCGGTGCAGGTGGAGGCCGAAGAGCATGAAATCATCCCCCGCACGCCGGAGGCGGCCGCCGGGCTGGCGCGCTGGCGCGAGATGCCCGAACCGGAGGTGGGGGCGCCGGAACAGGTCTTTTTCCACTGCTTCCCCGGTGCGGTCTCTCTGGTGAACCGGGAGATTGGAATCCGGGCCACGGTTGAACGCGAAGAGGGACTGCCGTATCTGGTCCAGTGGAAGTCGTTCGACCCGAGCCGCTACGTGATCGGTCTGGAACCGGCGAACAACCGGCTCGAGGGGCGCAGTGCCGCGCTGAAAAAAGGAATCGCCCGGCGGATTGAGCCGGGCGAGACCCTCCATTTTCAGATGAAGATTTCGTTCAGCGACTGCTGAGCGCGAGATCGCGGACGCTCCGGTTCTCGCGCACTGCGCGGGCGGCGGCGCGTCCGGCCGCTTCGCCGGTGGACACGCAGTTGCCGGTGACGCGGTAGGCGGCGTGAGCGGCGAAACTGCCGGAAATGCAGCGCCCCGCCGTCAGGAGATTCTCCACTTTGAGCGGCACCAGCGAACGGAACGGAATGTCGAATCCGGGGTGAGTCCAGCAGGTCTGCTCTGGTTTCTCCGGCTCGTGGATGTCGACGCCGAAGGTGACACAGCAGATGCCGTCCGGCTGTTTCCGGCCGGTTTTGACGTCCTCGTCGGAGATGACGTACTCCCCGGTGATCCGCCGGGTTTCGCGCACGCCGATGACGGAGGGCAGTTCGAGCAGATAGACCTCTCCCAGAACCGGGCGGATGAGTTCCAGATACTTCATCGCCTTGCGCACCTGTTTCCGGCCTTCGAGAATGGCATTGGTCAACTGTTCTCCGTCACAGCCGAGATGGTGTTTGACGTGGGTCCACTGGAGCAGCGCTTCGCCGCGCCGGGGCAGGCGGATGATCGCCGGATAGTTGTAGGGAATCTCCCGGAGCAGTTCCTTTTCGTCGCACCGCTTGACCAGCTCATTGTACCAGCCGATGATGTCGTCGCGCGGATAGTCGTCGCGCACGCCGCCGATCTTGAACATCATGGTCATCGGCTGGAAGACTCCGTCGCCGGCCCGGCCGATTTCGAACGGCGCTCCGGCACGGGCGGCGATATCGCCGTCGCCGGTGCAGTCGATTATCACATCGGCGAGAACCGCCTGCGCACCGGATTTGTTTTCGGCGATGACGCCGCGGAGGGTGTTGCCCTCCATGACCGGTTCGGTCGCCATGGTGCACAGCATGAGGTCGAGTTCATGCTCGATGGCGTATTCGTCGAGCAGCATCGCCATGGCGACGTGGTCGAAGGAGATGTCCCAGAGGCCGCCCCAGGCGCCGCGCTCCTGGAGTTTCTGCTTGAGTTCGAGGTTGAGATCCTGCTTGTTCCAGTTGTCGAAGTAGGGGCTGAGCAACCCGAGCGTCCACATGCCGCCGAGCATGGCGCCCTGTTCGATCAATGTGACGCGGGCTCCGGCGCGGGCGGCGGCGATGGCCGCCCCGAATCCGGCGGGACCGCCGCCGACGACCAGCACATCGGTTTTGTTCCGGACCGGTACGGAATTGGTTTTACGTGTGACATTCATAAGAAAACTCCTGTTTTCCATAACATAGTTCTCAGCCGCACTGCCGACAATGCAGAAAGCGGCTGTATCTTTATACAATCCTGCTGTTTGTGCTCAGCGGTTGGGGAGCCAGTGACGGGTGAAGTTGATTTTGTTGTCTTCGTTGCCGATGCCGAGCAACTGTACCTGGATGCCGCCGGAAGAGCCGGTACCGCCCCAGGGATAGGCCTCCACGTGGCCATCCACGAAGGAGTAGTTCAAACGGCCGTTGTGGCGGGTGTAGAGGTCGATATGGCGCGGCGCGGTTTCCATGGTGGAGGTGACTTTGTTGTAGAAAACTCCGGCGGCGTAGTATTCTGAAATCAGCACTTTCAGGGAAGGATTCCGCACGCCGCCGGTGCGGTACACCTTCTTTTTGGTGGGGTTGTTCGTGCCCGCGACGATGCCGGCGGCGCCGCCGAGATAGGGGTTGTAGCCGGTCAGCGAGGGGAGGGGGGTGACGGTGCCGCCGGAGAAGGTGTAGGAGATCGTGCTGGCCGGGCATTGCAGGGTCGGAATCGTGTAGGTGCCGTAAAAGTAGTCTACTTTACCGTTTTCCGGATGTCGCGGCGCGTTGATTCCGAGATAGGAAAGGGTGTTACCGGCGAACAGGTATTTCCAGTAGGGGTCGTTGCTTTCTCCGTAAATGCCGTTGCTGACCGGCGGGAGAAAATCCCCGTTGTCGCCGGTGTAGCCGATGGCCGCGGCCGCGACCTGTTTGAGACGGGCCTGACAGCTGGCGTTCTGTGCCCGCGAGCGCGCCTTGTTCAGCGCCGGCAGCAGCAGACTGGCCAGAATCGCGATGATCGCGATCACGATGAGGAGTTCGATGAAGGTGAAAATTGTTTTTTTCATAAGAATGCTTCCTGTTGTGGTTGTGGAAGTTGAATGTTTGATCGACGAGCGCGGTACGATGGAAAAACGGCGGTTTTTGCTCATGGAACAGTTCCTCCTCCCTGCGGGAATTTTGGATTGGTCTGGGTTGAACTCTTTGTCGCGTCTTCTTGATCCGGTCCGGTGAGGGTGACTTCGGCGAGACAGGCCGGATTGTGGCTGTCGTACAACAGCGGAAACGGAGAAATGTAACGGCGGTTGTCGACCAGAACCGCCATCAGATAGAGAATCTGCCCCGCTTCGGGCGCATTGCCCAGCTGGTAGTTCGGCAGGAGCCGGAAGGGAATTGCCGCTTCAAAGCTGAACCCTTCCGGCGTGCGGCAAATGGCGGAACGGATTCCGGTCTTCTCCCGCCATGCGGGATAGTCGCGGTAGCCGTACTGATTGTCCCGAACCATCAGAAAGAGCGGAGAGCGGTCCGGCGGAAAGAGCAGTTCCCAGTAGACGCCGAGCGTGAGCGAGGGGTTCAGAAAGAGCTCGGCGCAGGTACCTTCCCACGGCCTTTCCGGAATTTCCGCCGGAATTTCCGCCTGGAACTCCCCGGCGGCGTAGAACGTTTCCCGGTCCCAGCCGAAGAACCAGCGGGCCGTTTTCCCCGCGACTGGCACGGGGTTGTCCCGTTCATACGTGGCGGACAAGCGGACCGCCTTCTGCCATTCGCCGCTGATCTTGCCATCGATTTCCGGAGGCATGGTCAGAAAGGGAATCCGGAGCCGCGGGCGTTCGCGGTACGGCCAGGCGCGTCCCCGGCGCAGTTCGCCGCAGACTTGCCGGATCTCCCGGCGGGCCGCCTCCTTCTCTGCCGGCGAGACGTGAAAGGCGTCCTGAAAGATCATCCATTGCGCCCAGAGATCCTTGCGCGGACGGTAGCGGCTCATGAGAAAATCCGCCGGATCCCCCGGCTGGATCGCGGTGCGGCATTCGATCATGAAGGCGCGGAGCGACTCATCCGAATCCGGCTCCTCCGCCGCGACGGGCAGGAGGAGAAGCAGGAAACTCAGAGTTGTGATGGTATGAAATCTCATTCCACACTCCGGTAGAAGACACCGCTGCCCCAGGTGGCGGCGAAGAGCCGCTTGCGGTCCAGCACGATTCTGGTGCCGGTGGTGATCGGAACGCCGTCGATGGAGAGGACGGCGAAGTGTTTTCCGCCGTCGCGGGAGAGCAGAATCCGGTCCGCCAGCAGAATCGCGAGCAGTCCCGGCGTCTCCGGGTCGAAGGCGATCGAGTGGATCGTGCCGGTGACGAGCCAGTTGTTGTCGAAGCTCTTCCCGCCGTCGCGCGATTCGAGCAGGATGCCGTTGCCGGCACAGAGGAAACGCCCGGGAGTGAAGGGATCGGCGGCGACAACGCTGCGCCAGGGAACTCCCTCATCCGGCTGTGTGCCGGAGGGCAGGTTCCGGACGAACTGCCAGCTCTGTTTCTCCCGGTCCAGCCGGTAGAGCTGTTTCGACGCGCTGCTGAAGGCGACCGCGGACCCGTCGGGCGAAAGCTGGATCTGGCTGGTGCCGCCGTTCTGGAATTCCGTCCGGTCAAAGGAGAAGCCGGGTTTGAAGCCTTTTCCCATCCACTTCCAGTGGTCGCCGGCGTCACTGGAGACATAGACGCCGCCTTTGCCGGGGGCGACCGGGCCGGAAACGCAGAGGTAGAACTTGTCTTCCCGTGGATCCGCAGCGATGGTGTAGGCCGCCATGTTGCCCGGTTTCAGCGCGGGGAGTCCGAGGTTCCGGGGCGTTTCCCAGCTGGAACTGCCGGACCGAAGCCGCCGGATCCGGATTTCGTTCTTGCCTCCGCAGATCATCGCAAGTCCCGGCGTTTTCCGCGAGAAAGCGATGGAGTTGATGCCGATGAAGGGTTGTTTCTTCCAGCTCTTTCCGCCGTCGTCACTGCGGAGCAGCCCCATGTCGGCGAGACCGTAGAAGAGCCGGTCGGGCGCGTGCGGGTCTGCCGCGACGAAGTAGGAGACGAGAGGACTGATCCCGCGGATGGCGGAGCGCCAGCTCTCGCCGCCGTCGAAACTCTCCCAGATCGAGAACCAGTCGGTCAGAAGCCAGTGGCGGCTGTCGCGCGGGTCGATGACCAGCGTCTGAGCCGAGGCGCCGAACGCCCATTTCGGGTCGAGATGGGATTCCTGCTCCGGCTGCCCCAGGGTGACGCTCCGGCGGGGAATCTTCTCCCATTTGTCTGTCTCGTGTTTCCGGCGGTAGAGGTCGCCGCGTGAATTGCCCACGACGAAGAAGTCCGGTCCGGCCGCCGCCAGGGTCCAGCGGGAGGAGCTGAGCCGGTGGTTGATCTCTCCGGCCGGAAGTCCTTCGCCATACTCCTGCCAGGTTTTGCCGCCGTCGTGGCTGAGTCTGATGAAACGCTCCTCAAAGGTGCCGAGCAGTTCGCCGGTTTTGAGCTGAACCATATCCATCGGACCGTCGTCTTGAAGCTGTTCCCAGGTGCGTCCGCCGTCGTCGCTGCGGAAGAGGCCAGAACGGCGGCTCTTCTCTTTGCCGAAGATGGCGCCTTTCTCGTAGACCGAAGAGCCCCAGCGGGGAGCGGAGGCGTAGACCCGCCCCGGAACGGTACGGTCGTAGAGAACCGAAGAGAAGTAACAGCCGTCGAGACCGGCCGGCTGCCAGCTCTCCCCGTTGTCGATACTGCGGAAGACACCGGTGGAGTCGGAGGCGGCGATGAGTTCATCCGGCCGGTCCGGATTGCGTGCCAGCACGAAGCCGGTCCGCCGCCGGAGACCGTTGCCGTAGAAGCGCGCCTCCTGGGTCTGCCGGAATGTCTTTCCCCCGTCGCGCGAGACGCAGATGCCGCCCACCCGCCACCAGGTGGAGCCGGAGACGGTCACAAAGGAGTCCGGATTGCGCGGGTCGACCGACAGGCCGCGGATCTGGGCGAGACCGCGGCGGCGCTGCATCGCGTTGAAGTTGCCGTGAAGCGGAACCCAGTTTTTCCCAGCGTCGTCGCTGCGGTAGGGGCCGTCGACATCGGCGTAAGTGTACCAGACATTCGGTGAAGAGGCGGAGATTTCCACACTCTGAAGATTGCCGCCGCCCCAGATGGGAAACTGCTTCCACTCTTCCGCGGCGGAGAGTGCAGTCGCGGTCAAGGCCGCCGCGACAATGGATCTCAAAGGGGTTCGAATTGTGTTCATGATCTTGTTCATCCCGGTTCGTAAAATTACTTTTGTTGTTTTCGCAGTACTGGCTTTTCGTGTAAATAAGTATACCGGAAAATCTCCCGTTTGACAATGCAGAAAACCGCTGTATATTTATACTATCATGCTGAATTTTGATATTTTGGATAATATTGATCCTGCTTCGCCGATGGATTTTTTCCCGGAGGCGCTGGAGGAGTTCGAGGCACGGTGGCAGGTGACGCTGACGGTGCACGATCATCGCGGGCTGCTGTATGGTCCGGATGGCCGGGCTCTGCTTCGGGGGCGCGATCACCATGGGCACATGCTTTGCGAATACCAGCGTTATTCGCGGAAGGAGTGGGACCGGAACTGCATGCGCGAGTGCGGATTTCTCACCGAGTCGATGGCGTTGCACCGGCTGCGCCCCTTTCTGCAGTACTGCTGGAAGGGGATTGCCGAACTGGTGGTGCCGGTCGAGCGGAACCATCAGACGGTGCTGCTGTTTTATGCCGGGCCGTTTCGCGGGGATCCCTCTCTGGTGGGGGGCCTGCCGGAGGAGTTCCGTTCCGGCTGGGAGCAGTTGAGCGAGCTGGGGCAGAAACAGGCGGGAGAAATGGCGCGCGAACTGCTGCTGATGGGGGAGGGGATCCTCTCTTTCCTGGAGCGGAGCCGCCGGAGCGGGGAGCCGCAGGAGAGCCGGAAACTGCTGATCCGGCGCTTCATCGACGATCATGTCCACGAGGCGGTGTCGCTGGAGGATCTGGCGGAGCGGATGAACCTTTCTCCATCGCGGACGAGCCATCTGGTGCGGAAATTTTTCGGTTACTCGTTTCAGGAACTGGTGATGATCGAACGGATGACCCGGGCCCGGAATCTGCTGCTGTCGACGGAATATCCGCTGAAAGCGATTGCGCAGGCGACCGGATTCTCCAACGAGTTCTACTTCAGCCGCTGTTTCCGGGATTTTTACGGAATGCCGCCGGGGGAGTACCGCCGGAAAAACCCGCTGGAGCGAAACGCGGGATCACCTGCATCTCCGAAGGGGGTGAGGGATAATTTCACTGGACGGCAGAGCTCCTGATAACGGTGTCAGGAGCTCTGCCGTCGGGGTGGGTCAACGCTTCTTCCCCCATTGTCCGTCTGGCCGGTGGAAGAGGAAATACTCTTTTTCAACCAGGAACACTCTGATTTCCGGGGAGTTTTCCGGAACCATTTTCTTTCTCTTTTCCGTCGGCGGAGTGAAACCGCGCGGCGTGTATTTTCTTTCTTGTCTTAGCGGGTCAGGTGATACGCCATGACGCCGCCGGGGAACTGATGGGTGTCCGCCCGGAAACGGTAGACGCCGTTCTGAAGGCTCCCCTTGACGGAACCGCAGGGGGTCCCGTCGCAGTGGAGCGCGGTCACCGTGCAGGGGCGGTCCGAGACGAACTCCACGGTGGCGGTTCCCTTCCGGACCAGCAGCGGCAGATTGCCGCGATACAGCACCAGCCGTTTGCTCCGGTTCGAGAACTTGAGACCGCTGCTCGCCACGTCGGTCAACTGAAAGAACAGAACGGAGGAACTTTCCGACAGCGCTTTGCCATCCAGTGAAATCGCGGCGATCGTCTGAAATCCCTCCGCCTGCCGGACGCGCAGCTGCCCTGCGGCCAGATCCCCGGAGCTGAGCGTGACGGATTCCGTGCGGGGCGAGGTCACGGTGAAGGTATTCTTCCCGGCGTCCAGTCGGAGTTCCCCGGTGATGCTGACCGCGAGTTTCCGGCGGTTCGCCTGTTCCCACAGGGCGGCGATCTCCCGATTCTTCAGGCGGTCCGGCCGGGTCGCATCCGCCGGAAGCACTGGAAGCAGAGAGGGCGTCCCGCTCCGGCGATCCTCCGGCTGCGAACCGACGGCGGTGATCAGACCGAGATTTTTAAAGGCGGGCGGAAATCCGGTGATCAGCTTCCGCTCGAAGCTGTTCCGGGGAACCTGATAGGAGCAGAGAATTTCAGCAGATTTCACATCGCCGCGCAAAAACATCGCAATCGCAATGCGGTCGGAAAATTGCGCCAGCGGATCGTTGACCGCGTTGAATCCGTAGGCGCTGACGACCTGCTCGATGTCGCGGGCGCTGTGACTCCAGGCGAAGCGGTAGAGGGCATCCCAGTTCTGGAGCGCCGCGTAACCGCCGATCAGCGGTCCGGCTTCCGCGCGGTAGAGATTGGGGTTGCAGTAGTTGAATTCCGTGACGAGGAACGGCTTGCACGGCAGGCGGGTCGGCATGAGATCCCGGGGAACGGAGGCCATATCGCTGATCGCGGAGCGTTGCAGATAGGAGAACGGCAGATTCCAGCGGTTCTTCGGGAAGCCGGGGTGGTCGAAATAGGCGTGATTGTCCACCACATCGAAGTGATCGCGCAGCAGTGCCAGCGGAATTTCGCGGCCGCAGTTCAAACTGGTCACCAGCGCTTTCACGCCGAGCTCCTCCTTGACGAAGCGGATCTGTTCGACCAGAGCCGCTTCCTGCAGTTCATGCAGAAAGAGCCGGAATACCGGGTTGTTGTGAGCCGCTTTCGACGGCGGCAGATTGCGTTTCGCGCAGTACTCCTGAAATTTTTTGCGGTAGAGCGCGGCGGCGGCCTTGCTCCGGTTCCAGTACAACGTCAGCGGCTCCTCGTTGACCAGGTTGATGCAGTAGAGCGCCGGTTCCTCCGCCCAGGTGTGCCCCGTGTAGGGGTTTTTGTGGAGCATCCATTTCCGGGCGAAGCTCTTCCAGTTTTCCATCGCGGCTTTGCTCACCGGCAGCAGAATCTTCATTTGCGGCTGCTCTTTTTCGATGAACTCCGGAATGTGATCGCCCGGTTTGAATTTCCGGTTGGTGTAGAGATCGGTGGTGACGTAGATGCCTCTCTCCTTCATCCGGAACAATAGATAGTCCAGCCGGTCGAGCTGTTCCGGATTCAAGGTGACGGAGTCCGGTGCCGCCGGATCGGTCAGCAGCGTGTCGTGATGGTGAATCCGGACCGTGTTGTATCCGCAGCCGGCAAGATGGTCCGCGAGGCGGTCCGCCTCCTTTTTCGAGAGGAAATTCGCCGTGAAGCAGAGGTTCGGCCCGTAGAGGCGGATGCGTTTTCCGGGCGCGCGTTCAAACGTCAGATGCCCGGCGGGAGAGGACCGGATGAACCCGTATTTCCCGGCGGGAGCGTCGAGGAGAAACGAGAAGTCGAGCGGCGTGTTCCGCGGATTTTTCCGCTGGAAGAGCAGAGGTTTCCATTCGGCGTTCTCCCGGATGACCAGCGGCTGGTTGTCGAGCGGAACAAGAGGCGTCGCTTCCGGAGTGAGGAGAACTCCGGCGATCATCCAGATCACCTGCGGGGAGGCGACTTCAAAGCGGAGCTGTTTCGGTCCTTTCCGCTTCAGAGGGAAACTGGAGACGTAAAGGCCTGCGGAATGGGTCTGCGCTTCGGTCTGCCAGGCGATCGCCGCGTTCGGGGCGTCGGAGGGATTCCGCCAGTTGCCGCAGTCGATCCGCGCCCGGACCGGAATCCGCTCGATGGAGCCATCCGGATATTCTGCGCAGAGGATTCCGAGCGTCCGGCCCTGCGGCGGAGTCCATGCCGAAGCGTGCAGGAGGTTGACCGCGCCGGCCCGGTTTTCCGGCAGGGGGAGCGTGACGCTCTGCGACGTGAATTTGCGTTCCTTCCCGCTGAGGATGACGGCGTTGTTCCCGGTTGTGGCTGCGGGCGCGGGAATGTCGAACGTGAGGCCGCCGAAACGGAGTTTCCCCGGCTGGAACATGTGCAGATCGCACTCCGGGCCCTGATCGGTCCAGCCGCCTTTGCCGTCTCCGGCGGTTTCGTCACGGAAGCCGGCGTTGGCGGCAGAGGCGAGGGAGACTGGCTGTGCCGGGAGCGGTTCGACGGTAAAACGGAGGTTCAGCGTGGCTTCCGTCATCGCCCCGGCATCCGGCGTGGCCTTGAAACGGATGGAGAGGCTTTCCGTGCCGAACTTTCTGTTGTCCTGCACCAGCAGATTCAGCGGCGAACCGGTGACCGTCACCTGATAGCCGTTGGCGACGGGGAGGCGGAGCGAGGTTGCCTTGCGGCGGAGCAGAACGGTTTTTCCGGAGGCGGCGAGAAGCGTTTCCGGTTTGCCGTCGACCAGAACGGTCCGGGATTGCCGCGGGAGCGTGATCACCCCATGCAGAGAGCCGAGAGAGACGGCGTCGGGGAATTTTACCTGAAGTTTCACATCGAAGGAGCGGGGGCCCGCAGGGCGGATGGATTCTGTGACCGAGCCGGAGGCGAACTGCGGAGGCAGTTTCGCCGTGAGTTCCACCCCGTCCGGGCGGACGCTTCCCTTGCGGTTGCGCCACGAGCGGTTGTCTCCCGGCGACCAGTCGGCCGTGAACTGTTGAAAACGGAATTCCGCGTCCCCGATTTGAAAGGACCCGTCCCCGCGGAACGTCACCGCGTCGGGGAGCGTCGCCGCTCCGAGCGGCAGCTGGAGAAAGAACAGCAGAACGGCATAGACGGCAGATTTCATCGACAACTCCTTTTCCTCTGGTTCAGTAACGGCTGGGCAGCTGGGCGGGGTAGACTCTGTCACCGGAGCTGGTGAGGAACTGCCGGACATTGGTCGGACTGTTCCAGAAAGTCTCTCGGCCGCTTTCGACATGCCCGTCCATGAAAGAGGCGTTCGCCCGGTTCTCATGCCAGAGCATGATGCCGCTGTTTTCGACGATGTTGTGGGTGGAGAAGGTCCAGGCGCAGCGGCCGAACTCTTCATGACCCTTCACATAGCCGCTGTCGGCATTGAGGATGGTTCCGGAGGGCTGCCGCATCTTCCCCAGCGAGTAGTACCGGCCGCTGTCGACCTCCACGCAGAAATCCCCCAGGGCGATCTTTTTCTTCGAAGGATTTTTGGCGTACCAGTCATAGTCGGCAAGGCAGTTGGACATGCCGTAGACCCGGAACTGAAGTTTCCCGACGCTCGTCGCACGGGGCGTGGCGGTCACGGACGGGCAGAACAGCACTTTCGAATCCAGCCCTTCCGTGCCGTCGATCGTGACGCTGGAGGCGGAAAGGTACCGGTTGTTGAGAAGAACGCCCGCATAGGAGGACCCCAGGCTGTCATTCGCCTTGTAGACGATCATCGACCGGTTGTCTCCGGCGTACGAGAGATTGGCCGTCGCAACCTGCTTGAGGTTGTTTACGCACGAGGAGGAGCGGGCCATGGAACGCGCTTTCTGCAGAGCGGGCAGCAGCATTGCGGCGAGAATGGCGATGATTGCTATCACGACGAGGAGTTCGATGAGGGTAAACCTCCGGCCGTGCCGGGGGGGGGTGGTTCCAGGTGAGTCCGGCTGGTTTTGACTGTGAAACGTTCGACCGGAGAGAGGCAGTTACTGACGACAGACGGGGAGAGATCCTTCATGGCGCGTTTCCTTTCTGTTGTATTCATTGGATTCCGGTATATTTCCGTATCTGAACGAGGGGGAGAATCTGCCGATATTGCTCCGGCCGGAACTGGCCGGCCTGTTCCGAGAGACAGTTTGCGGAGGCCGCCGCCAGCGCGCGGCGGAACGCCTCCGGAGGTTCGACTCCCGCGACGAGCGCCGAAGAGAGCACCGCCGCCGCCGTATCGCCCGCCCCGAGAGGGTTGACCACCGGGAGTTCCGGTATCGAATAGCGATATGCCTCTTCTCCGTCAAAAAAGAGTGCCTCGTCCGCTCCGGCCGTCACGGCGACGGCGAGCTGCCGGTTCCGTTGCTGCAGGTTGCGGACGGCGTTCTCGACGGTGTCCGCTCCGGCGAGGCGCAGAAGCTCCTCCCGGTTGACCTTCAGAACCATTCTGCCGGGCAGTTCCAGAACCGGCGCGATGCCGTTCACGGCGTCGATCACCATCGGCACGCCGGAGGTGAGAGCGATCTCGGCGGCCTGCCGGTAGAGCGCTGGATCGGTGCCGTCGGGCAGGCTGCCGGTGACGGAGAACAGGGCGGCTTCGCCGATGTGCGCCAAAAGCCGGGTCCGAAATTGTGCCGCCTCGTCCGAGGTGACCGGACTCGAGGGTTCGATCAGTTCGGTCATGGTGTGATCGGCGGAGTCCAGACAGGTGATGCAGCAACGGGTTTCCGCTCCGGTCTCGACGGTTTCATGCCGGATTCCTTCGCGGTCGAGCGCGGCACAGAGCCGTGCTCCGGTCGAACCGCCCGCAAACTGCAGAAGCAGAGGGTCCGCCTCCCCGAAACAGCGGGCGGCGCGGCAGAAGTTGACCCCTTTCCCGGCGGGATAGTTCGTCCGGAGGCTTGCCCGGTTGACCCGGTTTTTCTCCAGCCCGGCGAAGAAGAGCGTGCTCTGCCAGGCCGGATTGGCTCCCATGACGAGGAGTGACTGTCTCATGCTTTTCCCCATTTGTTTTTCAGATAGCGTTCGGTGGCAATGGTATACCGCCCCTGCGCATCCAGTGTTGCGGCGAGTTCCCGGGGCAGCCGCGCCGGTTCGAACGGCGTGAGCGGCAGATCGAGGCAGTCCGGAAGAACGACGATCTTCCCCGGATACCTTCCGGCGGCAACCGCTTCGAGTCCCTCCTTTGCCGCGCGGAGCCCCGCTACCGCCGCCAGCGCGCTCTGCGGTTCGAATTCGTGCCGTTCGGCCGCGTGCAGCGCGTCGAGCATATCCTGCGTGGAGCTGCCCGAGGAGCCGGTGAACCGGATTCCATCGTGAATGACCCGGTTGACGGGAATTTCGGCGGTTTCTCCGGCCGGGATTCCGGCGAAGACATTGATGAGCCCGTTGTCCGCCAGATGCGGAATCGCCTGATCGACCGCGTTCGCCGAGGAGATCAGAATGACGATGTCGTCGAATCCGGCGGGGGCGAAACGGTTCAGTTCCTGCTCGAATGCGGCGGCCGTCATGGCCGCGGGATTGAGAAACTCCAGCGTGACGCCCCGCTCTTCGGCCGGTTTCGCCAGCTTGGCGCGAAGATGATCGAGCCGTGCCGGATCGAGGTCGGTGACCAGAATCTTCGAAGGCCTGTCGGGAGAGAGTACCGCAAGCTCCACATGCATCTGCCCCATCGCTCCGGCTCCGCCCGGGAACCAGACCGCTCCCCCCTTGCGCAGTGTCTGCCGGCGCGGAAGGGGATAGGCCGCGTCGAGCGTCCCCTCCGGAACTCCCTGATAGAAACGGTTTTTATAATGAAGAGCCCCGACGTCGACCGCCCAGTCGGCGGAGCCGCAGTTGCCGAAAAAGGTGACGACCGCGTGGTCGCCGGCGAGCGCGATGGCCGGTTCGCCCAGCGCTTTGTCCTGCAGGTCGACGCAGACGATATCGTCGAAGGTTTCTCCGGAAGGGAGTTCGTTCTGCGCCGTGACGGCGGTTCCCAGCTCCTCTTCGAGGGCCCGGCAGGCGGCGGCGGAGAAGTTGACCGCGACGACCCGTTTCCGGTTGCGGAAGAGCTCTCCCGCCCGGTAGAGTTTCTTGCTGCCCGGCTCCGTGACCAGCAGGAGCGAACCGCCATCGGCCGGCGCGGTGCGGTGAGAAATGTGACTGGCCGCGCGGACACAGGTCCACGGTTCCAGCAGCGCGGCGGCCAGTGAGGAGAGATTGTCGGGGCAGGGGAGCAGATAACTGCCCGTCTCGCCTTTCCAGACCCGGCTGTCGATGATGGAATACTGTGTAAGCCCCCCATCCATGACGTAGCCGTACGCGCAGCTTCTGCCGTTGACATAGATGTCGCACTGAATCAGGAACCGCTGGCCGGGCGCATATTGAATGGGGACCGCCGAACCGGTTTTGACGATGGTCAGGACCGCTTCATGGCCGACGATCAGCGGCTCGCGGGCGAGGTCGCGATTCCGGAGTTTCGGGTGACTTCCGCCGGCGCGGATGATCTTGATGTCGGAGAAGCAGAGGCCGAGCGCATCCACTCTGGTCAGGATTTCATCCGGCTTCAAGGGCGGGAGCGGCAGTTCGACCGGCGCGTCCTCATCCCCGAACCGGTCGAGTCCGGCGCCGTAGAGCCGCCAGGCGAGGGTGGTCCGGGGGACGCGCGGCGGCCGCAGGCCCCGTTCCTTCAGCAGAGGCATGATGACATCCGGCGCGTCGGTGGTGATCGTGTCAAGGTCGAACGGCAGGACCAGATCCAGATCCTCTGCGGAATTGACCGGCACCGTATCGACCTCCATGTTGAGGGAGTGGAAGAACTCTACATTCTCGCGGGTCAGCCGCCGCCGGAAGAGGCAGACCCGCATAGTGAGGTTGTAGATATCCGGCTCCTTGATCTTGTAGTCCTCCATCGGGAACCCCTGAACGCGAAGGTCCGGCTCCTGATCGTGCACATACTTGAGCAAATTGGCGTATCCGGAGAGGACGATGGTCCGCTCCCGGATTTTTCTGCGGCGGATCTCCTCCAGCACCTGATCGGCGCAGTGGAGATCGTTTTCCTTGAGTTCGATGAGGATCTGCAGCTCCGGCGCGGATTCCGCGAGGAGGAGATCGAGGAGCTCCTCCAGGGTGGGAATCTGGGTTCCGCGGAACTCCTCCCCTTTCCACAGGCCGAAATCGAGCGCCTTCAATTCCGCCAGGGTGTGGTCGCGGACCATTCCGGTGCCGTTGCTGCACCGTTCCAGCGTGTCGTCGTGGGTGATGACCAGCTTCCCGTCGCGGGTGGGATGAACGTCGAACTCGACAGCGTCGACCCCCAGCGAGATCGCCTTGCGGAATCCTTCCAATGTATTTTCCGGATAGAGAGAGCGGCATCCCCGATGTGCCACGACCTGAAAACTGCGTACCATATGCTTCGAATCTCCTGTATTATACCAGCAAGATACGAGGAAAATCCGGATCTTTCAATCAACTTGGCGGAAAAAGTCCGAAAAAAAGTTCAAATGATCTTTTTTGATGATTAAATGATCAAAACGGGTTGAATTTTTGATGAAATGGCGATATGGTGAAGGGGAGACGAAAAAGGGGAAAGAATGAAACGGGAGACCGATCGCAAAGTTCTGGAACTGCTGGCACGGGAGCATGTTCTGTCGGCGGGCGACGCCGCGGAACGCCTCGGGGTGAGCGGCGCGTCGGTCCGGCGCAGTTTCCGCCGGCTGGCTGAACTGGGGGAGGTGCGGCGTGTGCACGGCGGGATCGAAGAGCTGAACCGGGGGATGGATCCGGCGTATCCGTTTTTTCTGCGGATGCAGTGGTTCACCCGGGAGAAGGAGGCGCTGGCCCGCCGGGCGGTCGCGCTGCTTCAGGGGTGCCGCACCATCTTTGTGGACGGGGGGACGACGACGGCCCACCTCGGGATGCTGCTGCGGGATCCCCGGTTGCGGATCATCACAAATTCTCTGGCGCTCAACGACGTGCTCTCCCGGAATTGCGGCGGGGAGGCCGGGCCGGAGGTGATTTTGACCGGCGGCCATGTCAACCGGAAGTCCGCCATTCTGATCGGTCCGGAGAGTGTGGAGACGATCGGCCGGTTTCATGCGGATGCCACCGTCATCTCCGGCAGTGCGATTGATGAGAACGGCATTTACGACAACATGGAGGAGGCCGCGTTTCTCCAGCGGAAGATGATTGAAAATTCCGATCGTCTGATCATCGTGGCGGACGCCAGCAAATTCGGTCGGCGGGCGCCGTCGCGCATTGTCCCGGTGGAGAAACTCTCCCTGGTCGTGACCAATTTCATTTCGGATAATTACCAGGTGGTGCAGCAGATGATGGCCCGCGGCGTCCGTTTTGAATTCGTCCGTCCGGAGATTCCCTGAGACGGTGCCGGAAAGAAGAGCGGGTTCTTTTATCGCATTGGAAGTGCGATTGTGGATACCCGGGGGGATTATCCTGCTTCCCGTTCCCGGCATGAGGAAACTGGAACCGGCGGGACGCCATCGCAATTTTCAAAAGAAAAAAATCGGAAAATTCATCTGTTCCGGCTGGAAATCATGGAAATACGTGATATCTTAAAAAAGTCTGCAACTCCGGAAGACGGCACCCCGATCATCGCCGTCTGGGGAGGAGGAGACATTTGCGGTCCGTCCGGCGAGTGGTTTTGTGCGAAAACCTTCTGCGGGAACGGCGTATTATTGTTTTAATTTATCATGGATGATTCTGAATTATGAAAACCTATCTGGCCAAAGCCGGCGAGATCCAGCGGGAGTATCTCCTGTTCGACGCGTCGGAAGCTCCGGTCGGCCGTCTGGCGGTCCGCATTGCGAACGCGCTGCGCGGCAAGGATAAGCCGACCTACACTCCGCACGTCGATACCGGCGCTTTCGTCATTGTCATCAATGCGGAAAAGGCGGTCTTCACCGGTCGCAAGAGCGAAAAGAAAATCTATGTGGACTATACCGGTTATCGCAGCGGTTACAAGGAGCGCACGGCGAAGGAGCTTCGCGAGCGTTCCCCCGAGCGTTTCATCAAGGATGCGGTCTGGGGCATGATGCCGCACGGCCGTCTCGGGCGTGCTCAGTTCAGCAAGCTCAAAGTGTACGCCGGTGCGGAACACCCGCACACCGCGCAGAAACCGACCAAAGTCACCGTGGAGTAATGGAGCGCTATGGTTAAGAAGAGTGATGAAGTGCTGGCCACCGGCCGGCGGAAGTGTGCGGTTGCGCGTGTGCGCATGACTCCGGGCACCGGTAAGATTGTGGTCAACGGCAAAGAGATGGCCGAATATTTCCCGAGCGAATCGCTCTGCGGATATGTGATGCAGGTGCTGAAGGTCAGCGAGACCGAGGGGAAACTCGATATCGCTGCGAACATCGACGGCGGCGGTGTCGCCGGCCAGGCTGGTGCGCTGCGTTACGGCGTGGCCCGTGCTCTGGTCAAGATGGATGAAAATCTCCGTGCCGTGCTCAAGGCCAACGGCATGATGACCCGCGACGCCCGCGTCAAGGAACGCAAAAAGCCCGGTCAGCCGGGAGCGCGTCGCCGGTTCCAGTTCTCGAAGCGCTGAGCGTTCGGAACGGACGGTACAAAAAAACCGCGGAACTTTTCGGAGTTCTGCGGTTTTTTTATGGTTGCAAATTCGACGTGTTACAGGATGCAGGCCTCCCCGGTTTTCTGACAACAGTCGGCGGTGTATTCGTGCAGCTCGATGCGGACGCCGTCCGGATCGGTCAGCCAGGCCTGCCAGGCATGGTCGGCTCCCATCTTCTTCTCGCCGACGGCATAGCCGGCCGCGGAGAGGCGTGCGTTGACTTCGTCGATCGAATCGGTTTCCAGGCAGAGATGATCGATGGGGTTGATGCCAACTTCCACCGGTTCCCGCTGGAAAAATTCAAGGTAGTTGCCGTTGCCGACCCGGAGGTAGAAGCCGACGACTTTGCCGTCGCGGATGAAGTCGAACGCTTTGCCCAGCCCGAGCCCATCGCAGTAGAAACGAGAGGTCTTTTCCAGATCGACGACCCGGATGCAGAGATGAGCGATTCCTTTGATCATAAATAACACTCCTGTGGTTGATTGGTTCAAGGTTTTCGTATTATAGTCCGGAATGAAGAAAATGCAAGAGGAAGCGGCAGGCTTTCTCCTGCCGAATGCCGGTACAGGGTTCAGGTGTTGGCGATGGCGTTGCGGACCGCGAGGGTACGTTCCGCCAGCGTGGCCATCCGGCAGGTGGTTTCCCCGATAAAAGCCGGTTCGATGGTGTCGTTCAGCCGTTCCGCCAGACGGCTTTCCGGATTGAGAATTCCGGTGATCGAACCGACGGTGGCTCCGTTGCAGTCGGTATCCATGCCGCCCATGACGGCGAGCGCGGTGTTGCGGTCGATGGTTGTGTTTCCGTAGAGAAGCGCCATGACCACGATCTGCAGGTTGTTGATTGCGTGGACGCTCGACATGCCGCGGAAGGTCTCGTCCAGTTTATCCAGGAAACTGTTCCAGTCGGGGTACTCTCTGTGCCTCTGAAGCGAGGTGCGGACCGCTTCGGAAAAGCGGCAGTTGGCCGGAATTTCCGAGAGGCCGATTTGAATCAGCGTTTCCGGATCCGATTCGGCGAAGGCGGCGCTGATGACGGCCGCCGTGAACATTTCAGCGTAGATGCCGTTTTTCGTATGGGTCCAGCAGGCGTCGCGGTAGGCGAGCGAGGCGGCCAGTTCCGGTTCGCCGGGCACCGCGTATCCCCAGAAGTCCGCCCGGATTGCCGCGCCGATCCACTCCCGGTAGGGATTGTTGAAGCGGCGGGTGAAGGCGGGGGTGGCGATGCTGTGGCCCGTGCCGCCCATACGGGGGCGGTGAAGGTTGTAGTTTAAAATCGCCTGCGTCTCCGCCGTGCAGATCTGGTTGTAGGGGAGGTGACTGTTCCAGCAGTCGGCGACGTCGGACCACTGGAAATGGATTCCTTTTTCCTCCAGAACGCGCAGTCCGACCAGTGTGTAGTGAATGTCGTCATCCGGTTCCATACAGCAGATGTTCTCCCGCTGAGAGCGCGGACACCAGAGCTTCGGATCGCCGCCGCGGAAGTAATCGTTGAGCTCCCATTCGCCCCGCTGTTCGAGCAGATGGCGGATCCACTGCCGGGACTTGCATTCGACCGGTTTCCCGAGGGCACAGCCGACGCTGCGGCCGCGCCATGCGCCGTGATAGCGCTCCAGCAGCTCCCGGTCGGAACAGTGCAGCGCAAGGCGGCGCGGTCCCTCCGGACGCAGACGGCGGATTTCGTCGAGTTCATCCGGTTCCTCATAGGGCCAGCCGGCCCGGAGCGTCAGGTGGTTCAGCTCCTCGCGGATCGACTCCAGCACGGGGGACCAGAGGTCTTCCGGATTTTTCAGTCTGGCACACTTCCGGCGGAGTTCCTCCGGAATTTCAAACCCCTCTTCCTCCAGCTGCTGCAGTTCGGCATAGAGCAGGCCCAGCGGCGCTTCCCATCCGGAAATCAACATGTTTCTCACCTCCTTTGCTTGCGTATTTCGATGAAGTGCGATATAATATAAGGAATAATTTGCAGGAAAACCAGGCAGAAATACCGAAAAACTGTGCAGAATCAGCCAAAATATACTTTGCAACTGGAGCCGGTTCACTTCCCGGATTCGTTCCCTCTGCTTCTCCACGACCACCGGGATCATCCGGCGCGGGAGATTCTCCGGCTGCATCGGCACGACTGCGTGGAGCTGGGGATGTGCCTGGCCGGTGAAGGTGTCTTCGTGGTGGAGGGGAAGGTGATGCCGTTCCGGAGCGGGGATGTTTCGTTGATCGGTCCGGCGGAGGCTCATCTGGCGGCGAGTTCGCCGGGCACGACGTCGCACTGGATCTGGTATTATCTCGATTTTTCGCGGATTCTGCTGCCGCATTTCCCGGAGTTCGACGCGGGATTTCCGGCGCGGCTTCGCGGGGCGGAGTTCTGCAATATCATGAGCGGGGAATGTGCCGCGCGACTCCGGCGGTTGCTGGAACCGCTGGCGGTGGCGGATTCGACCGAAGCGAAGAGCGCGTGGGTGCTTCTGCTCGCCTGTGAATTGAAAAATCGGTTTCGGGACTTTCCGCTACCGGAGGAGGAGCCGGAGTGCAGCTCGTTCGAACGGATTGCGCGCGCCGTTGCCTGGTTCGGGCGGCACTATGCGGAACCGCTTGCCGTCGGGGAGGCGGCGCAGCTGTGCGGCATGAGCCTCTCCAACTTCCGTCGCCTTTTCCGGCGAGAGACCGGCATGGCGCCACTGGACTATCTGAACCGGCTGCGCATCTGCATGGCGAAGGCGGAACTGCGGACAGGGAAATATTCGATCTCAGAGACCGCGGCGCGGTGCGGCTTCCCCTCGCTTTCGAGCTTCAACCGGCAGTTCCGGAAGTGGGAACACGCTTCGCCGCGCGAATGCCGGAACGAACCTCAGCGCGAGGCGGTGGCTCGTCCGGCCGAGGATGCATCTGCTCCTCTTTGAGCTATTTTCCGCCGCGGAACGTCGCGATCCGCTGTTTCAGGGAGACGAGCGCCTTCGCGGGGTCATCGATTCCTGCAACCGATTGTTCGAGCGGGCAGAGACCGTTCCGTTTCCGGTTCAGAATGCGCGGCACCAGCAACGTCTGGCTGGTGGTGATGGCGTGTTTCTGCAGAAATTTGACCGTATCCTCGCTCATCACTTCGCCGTGCACATGGCGCGCCTTTCCACAGATGGCGATGGCGGCGGCGGCCCAGCCGACCACCTTATCCACCACGGTTGCGCCGGCCATATCGCTTTTGCGTGTTTCGTAGAGCGTCAGGAGCGGATTCACCCCGTGGCCCCGTTCCCCGGTGACGAGCCGGCCGTCGGCGGTGATGAGAACGCATTCGGCCCGGTTGGTTTGAATCATCTGCCGGGCGGTTTCCAGTTTCGATTCCGGTGCGGCGGTACAGCCGGTGAACAACAGCGCGGTCAGCACCGCGCCGAACAGAGAAATCATTCGCATCATTGCATTCTCCTGATAAAAGGGTTCACTGCCAGACCGGTTCCGGAAGTGTGACCTGTTTTTCGATCTCATGAACCGTCATCGCTTTCTCCGGGGCCGGGCAGACCATCTGACAGGCTCCGCAACCGATGCAGAGATCTGTATTCACCGGGCGCGGTGTTCCGTTGCCGCGCAAGGTGATGGCATGTGCCGGACAGGCGGAGGCGCAACGGCCGCACTCCTCTTCCTCCTGGAAGACGATGCAGTTTCTGGGATTGAATTTCGCTTCGGCGATTTTCGTGAGCTGCTTCTCCTTAAGTGTCAGCGGGCGGATCGCGCCGGTCGGGCAGAGCTGAGAGCAGAGGTTGCAGTTGTAACGGCAGACGCCGCGGTTCAGATCGAGCGAAACCGGACCGGTTCCCCCCGGCGCCGGAACGATGATTTTTTCCGGGCAGTTCGCCGTGCAGAGCTGGCACGAGGTGCATTTGGCGGCGAACCGTTCCGCATCCTGTGCGCCCGGCGGCAGGATCCCGAACCGCCGCGGCAGTTCCGCCAGCCGGGAGAGACCGGTCCGGACGAGTACCGCGCCGGCCGCCAGCCCGGCGACCAGTACGCCGCCGCGCAGCAGAAATGCCCGGCGCGATGGATCGACCGGAATTTCCGCCGCTTTCGGCCGGGAAAAGGCGAGGCCGTGGAAGTTGCAGGCTGCGACACAACTCATGCAGCGCACGCAGCGCTCGTTGTCGAGGATGCCGCTGCGGGGATCGATGCATCCCGTCGGGCAGGCGGAGGCACAGCGGCCGCATTTTACGCACTGTTCGGTGAAGTGGAGCCGGCAGGGGGAGAGTTTCGCAATCAACCCGAGCTCCGTTCCGACCGGACAGAGTGCCGTGCAGAAGATTCTCCGTTTCCAGAGCGCGAGCGCGGCGATCACGAGGAGGGGAACGAAGCCGTCGGAGAGAAACGCTCCGAGGATCCGCCCGAAGTTGGAGTAGGGGTCGAGCAACAGGAGGCCCGCCGCCCAGCCGGCGGCAAGTGCGCCGAAAACGACTCCGGCAATTGCATAGCGGAGCAGGGGGAGGTTGGGAACTATAATCTTTCGATTCCGGAGCGGGAGGGCGATCAGATCCTGCAGAATGCCGAAGGGGCAGAGGACGGAGCAGTATACCCGGCCGAAAAGGAGCGTGAGCAATGCAATCCCCAGCACCGTGATCAGCGCTCCGGCGGAGAAGGCGGCGAAACAGCCTGCCAGAGCCGGAGCGAACTGCACGTGCACCAGAAACGTGAGGAGTTCGCCGAAGCCGGTGAAGGCGAGGACGAAGAGCAGCAGGACCAGCGCCGCAAGGGCGTTGCGGATGGTTTTCCAGCGGGATTGCGCAACGTTCGTCATGGATGACTCCTCCTTCGTTACATGGTTTCCCGGATGCGGGCGATGATGGTGGTGGTCGAAAAACCGGGAATAAACGGTTTGAAACAGATCTCCGTCCCCGCCTGGTCGAGCGCGACCCGTTCCGCCGGATCGAGTTTTTCCCGCGTGTAATCGCCCCCTTTGACGTAACGGTCCGCTGCGAGGGCGGCAAGTTCGCGGTCACAGCGTGCGCCGTCGAAGATCACCACGCCGTCGACCGATTCGAGCGCCGCCAGCATGTAGGCGCGGTTGTACTGATCGATGATCGGGCGCTCCGGCCCCTTGAGCGCCCGGACCGACGCGTCGGAATTGATGAGGACGATCATGGCGTCGCCGAGTGCGCGCGCTTCGTGGAGGTATTCGGCGTGGCCACGGTGAAGGATGTCGAAACAGCCGTTGGTGACGACCAGTTGTTTCCCTTCGCGGCGGAGCGATTCCCGGAAGCGGCAGGCCGCTTCGAGCGTCAAAATGAGATCGGCGGGATTTCTATTCATTCTCGTCTCCGGATTCCAGCGGCCGCACGATCACCCCGGCCTCATGAAGCAGTGCCGTCGAGACGTCGTCGATCGAATAGTGGCGGTGATAGACCACTTCGACGATTCCGGCGTTGATGATCATCTTCGCGCAGAGCAGACAGGGGCTGTAGGTGGTGTAGAGCGTCGCCCCCTTGACCGCGATGCCGTGGTAGGCCGCCTGCACGATGGCGTTTTCCTCGGCGTGACTGCACAGACACTGGTGGAGATTGGTGCCGCTGGGCGCGTCGGAGTTGCAGCGCGGACACCCCCCCTCGGAACAGTTGCGCACCCCGCGCGGCGTGCCGTTGTAACCGGTTGAAATAATCCGGCAGTCCCGGACCAGCACCGCCGCGACCTGGCGGCGGCAGCAGTTGCTGCGGCTGGCGGCGACGTGGGCGATGTCCATGAAATATTGGTCCCAGCTCGGGCGGGGCGGACGTTTTTCCGTAGCCATGAAAGAAGTTCTCCTTTCGTTATTCAGTACGCATCACCAGTTGGAAGGTCACTTTTCCATTCGGCGGCGTGGGGACGCGGTCGAGGTTGGCGAGCAGCCGTTTGATCGACTCATCCATCGCTTTCACGCCGCTCGGTTTGAGCACGCGGGCGTCGGTGACCCGGCCGTCGGCGGCGATCGAAAGCTGAATCAGCACCTCCGGCAGCCGGTCGCCGAGCAGGGAGCGCGGCGGCTGGGTCCAGCGGTATTTGAGGTAGTTGCCCACCCGGATGCCGTAGCGCATGTCGAACTCATCCTTCGCTCCGCCGCCGGGCGTCCGGTGGTCGGGTTTGCCGTAGGCCTGGCCGACGTCGCGGCTGCCGATGGGGACGGCGGAGTTGTAGTTGCTGCCGCCGCCGATTTTGCCACTGTTCCCGGGGCGGTAGACCTGACGCTGCGCCTCCTCCACATTCCGCGGACGGGTGGAGGTGCGCGAACGCGAACTGCTCTTGGGCTTTGCCGTGGACCGGCTCGACTGCTTCGCGCTGCTTTTCGGCCTGGTCTTCGGCTTCGGTTTTGTTTTGGGCTTCGCCTGCTGCCGCGCCGTACGCTTCACCTTCGGTGCGGCGGGTTCTTTGATGCGGGGCGGCGGAGCGATTTTCGGTGCCGCCGGCTCCGCCACCCGCGGCGCCGGCTCCGGTACTTCCGGTTCCGGGGCGGCAGGCTCCGGAGCTGCGGCACCGGGATTCGGCGAGGGCGGGCGGCGTTCAGGCGGGCCGACCTCCCAGTCGTGCGACAGCTCCCGGCCGCCGATCTTGACTCGGAAGGCGTTCTCCTCCGGCGGGTTTCTCCAGTTCTCAAATGCGAGATAGCCGATCGGCCCGAAGAGGATCAGCAGGTGAATCACCAGCACATGGGTGAAGATCTTCCCCCGGTGTCCGCCCGGAGTTCTCCGCGGGGCGGCAACCCGCCCCGGAGCAATCGGCATGGTGTGTGGCCCCAGCCGGTTCATTTGCCCTCGGCCTGGGTTACCAGCGTGATCTCACGGAACCCGGAGTTTTTGATGAAAGTGAGCAGTTCAATCACGTCGTTGTAGGAGCGTTCGCCGTCGGCGCGCAGCAGCACGGTGGTCTTGGGGGAACGCTCCCGGAGCTGTTTGAGCAGTTCGACCAGTTCATCTTTCGTAACCGTCTCCCGATCGAAAACGATCGTGCCCTGTTTGGTCAATGTGACGCTTTTGAAGTCGGTTTCGGGCAGTTTGTCGGCGTTCATTTCCGGCGGATTGACCGAGGTGCCGTACTCCATCAGCGGCATCGTGATCATGAAGACGATCAGCAGAAGAAAGGTCAGGTCGAGCAGCGGCGTCACATTGATCTGGTCAATCGCCGCCATCTGGGAACGCGATCTCTTGCGACGCATGGCTACGCCTCCGGCGTTTCCGCCCCGTGGAGGACGGAGGGGTGTGTAAACGCTGTTGCCGGTGCCGTCACAGGCGCCGGTGCCGGAACCGGCGGAGCCGGCGGCGTGTTGGTTGTCGACGCGTTCCGGTCGAGGGCGAGCTGTTCGAGCTTGATCCGCACCATGAACTCCTCGGTGAAGTTGTCCATGGTGACGGTGAGGTTGCGGATTGTCGCGGTCAGCAGGTTGTAGCCGACCAGGGAGGGGATGGCCACGATCAGACCGGCCACGGTGGTGAGCAGTGCTCCGGCGACACCGGGGGCGAGGGCGGTGAAGTCCGACTTGCCCGCCGCGGCGATGCCGCAGAAGGCGAGCATGACGCCCCACACCGTGCCGAAGAGTCCGCAGAAGGGGCTGACGCTGACCAGCGTGGCGAGCAGACCGATCCGGGTTTCCAGCTCCTGGATCTGGCCGGAGACCTCCCGCTCGAGCACCGCTTCGATGGCGTTGTACTGGGCGTCGGAGAGCTTGACCGGCCGGGTGTTGATTCCGGCGGAGAACTGCTGGTTGAGGGCGTCGCTTTCGTAGAATTCGAGCAGTTTGCCGACACCGGCGGAGTAGATGATCCCGACCGGGCTGGCATCGAGCTGCCCTTCGCGCACCAGCGCCGGAGTGGCGATGTTGCGCTTGTTGCTGCGGAATCGGGCGATGAAGCGCTGGGAGAGTTTGCGTGCCCGGTAGAGCGCCATCGCCTTGTCGATCATGACGGTCCAGGTGAAGACCGAGCCGATGAGCAACAGAACGACGATGCCTTTGCCGACATTGTCGCTGTTTTCAAACGCATAATAGACGCCCGGAGACGCCGCGAAAAGGGTGAACGGGATGCCCATAGATAAAAACTCCGCCGAAAGTTGAAAAATGCACTTTATAAAATATAATACAGGGATTATATTCTACAAGTAGAATTTTTAAGGGAAATTCACATTAATTTCGGAGAAAAACATGTCCCAGCAGAAACTCGTTCTCGGTTTCGACATCGGCGGAACCAAAATCGGCATCGGTCTCGGAACCGGCGACGGCAAACTTCTCGGCAAGGGCCGGATTGAAAACGTCAACACCCGTCCGGAGGATGTTCTCCCGGAAATGGTCCGTGTGGCGCGGAAACTGGTCGAAGAGGCCGGGCTGAAAATGGCGGACATCGCCGCGTTCGGCATCTCCGCGCCGTTCCCCGCCGACCCGGTCAACGGCATCCTCACGGCGCCCACCAACAATGCGTTGTGGCGGAATGTGCCGATTCTCCGTTACCTCAAGGACGAGCTCGGCATCGACGGCTGTTTCGAGAATGACGCCAACTGCGGCGCACTGGCCGAGTGGTTCTTCGGCGCCGGGCGCGGATGCACCGATTTCATCTATCTTACGATGAGCACCGGCATCGGCGGCGGCATCATCGCGGCCGGGCGGCTGGTCCGCGGCAACGGCACCACCCTCAGCGCCGGGGAGCTCGGCCATATCTGCGTCGAGCTGAACGGGCGGCAGTGCAACTGCGGCATGAAGGGGTGCTATGAAGCCTACGCGGGCGGGCGCGCTCTCGCTCAGCGGATGCAGGAGGAGCTGCGCGACAAACCCGACAGCATGATCATGCAGCTGGTCGGCGGAGACGTGGAGAAGATCGATATGGTGCCGTTCGAGAAGGCGGTCCGCGCCGGGGATCCCTACGCGGTGGCGCTGTGGGACGAGATGAGTCTGCGCAACGCGCAGGCGTTCGGCATGTACATCAACATCTTCAATCCGCAGCGGCTGGTGCTCGGCACGCTGGCCTGGGCGGTCGGCGACCTCTACACCGATCCGATCCGGAAGTACCTGCCTCGTTTCTGCTGGGCGGCGCCGCTGGCCGCCTGCGAGATCGTTCCGAGCGAACTTCGGCGCGACATCGGTTACTATGCGGGCGTGGCCGCCGCGCTCAACTACCTCAAGGAACAGGGCCGCTGAGCGGAAAGAGGTTCTGACGCCAGGCGCTTCGCCCGGTTTGCGGGCGGGGCGCCGCGGCAAGACCAAAGCAACGGGAATTTTCGCCGGGTCCCGTTGCTCTGGCTGTATCGTGTGCCGTTGCTCCGATGGGAAGGAGAAAGAATGCTGTCATTGACCTGCCGTGTCTGATTCCGGTGGCTGAGTGCCGGGGCTCGACAGGAGATAACGGCAAGCCGCACGCGCGATGGAAGCGCCGTAAGCGAGCATGGCGTTCCGGTCCACGGTGACTGCGCCGAAGTTGGCAAAGGGGATTTCGATCGCCTGGGTATTGCGCACGAAGGGCAGTGTCGCCGCATAGTGCCTGATGGTTCTGCCCTGCGTATAGTTTTGTGCGGTATTCCACGAGCTCCCGAAGGGAATGTTGTCCCGCTTGAAATAGGGAGCCTGTGGAACCTGTTCCGCCTCAAGATAATCGGCGAATCGTTCCATTTCGCGGTCCATCTGTGGAATTCCGATGCCGACCATATAGGAGGTTTCGTTCGGTACACCGCGGAGCCACGGGCAGTGCAGATCCAGTACGAACGCGGGTTTTTCGCGGAGCAGTAACGCGCGGAGCGCGGCGGTTTCCGGATAAAGACCGGGCAATTGATAGTCCCGTGCATGGTCATGCGGAATGCGGTTTTTTCCCTGATCTCCTTCTTCCACACCATCCTTGTCGACGAACGGAACGGCAAATACCGCGATATGCTGCCGGAATGTGCGTCCGAACGAATCATCCGCCAGAACTGCGCGCAGAAATCCCTCCATGGCATGGGTTGCCATCATTTCGCCTGCGTGGTGGCGCGAAGTGAGCAGGAGGGAATATTGCGGAGAGGCTTCCCGGATGGTGAGCAGTTCCACTTCTCTACCCTTTCTGCTGCGGCAGAGGGTACCCGGGAGCAGAGCCGGGTGAGTGGAAAATTCTGCGAGGAATCTTTCCCAATCCCTCTGTAGATACTGCATTGCCTGACAAAAGAGGAGCTCCTCACCTTCTTCCTGACAGGTAAACTCAAAATCACGATCGCTCTCGTGGAGATGCGGACAGAGCCAGCTCCAGTTTTTTCCTCCGTCGCGGCTGACAGCGGGACCACGGGTTCCCACCCGGCTGCCTTCGACAAAATGGAACCGATAGATCCCCTTTTCCGGGAACTTCCCCTGGAAGCACCAGTAAAACCAGTCTCCCGCGGTGTCCCGACGTTCCACGTCAAGTTCGATATCATGGCCGTTTATGGAGACGACCTTGATATTGCCGGCTGGAATTTCCTTTGTGATCATCGTTTTTCTTCCTTTCCGGATTGAACAACCCCGACGGAGCACTCAGCGCCGGGGACGGGGCGGCAGCCGTATTTTTCCCGAACCAGGGCGATCATGGCCCGCAGCGGCGGGGAGAAGGGGCGTGCCGGATTTACGAGAAAGCCGGACTCCACCTCGCAGCCGGTGTCGAACGATGGCGCGACGACTCCCGGCGGGAGACTCTCGAGGTAACAATCCGCAATGATTGAAAAGCCGAGGTTGCGTTGCACGTATGAGATCAGCGTGGTCGTATAGCGGGATTCAATTCGAAACCGGTTCTTCTCCAGATAGGGCATCTGCCGAAAGATGATTCCGCGGATGGGGTTGTAGGAGTGGGCGAGAAACGGTTCTGAAGCCAGTCGTTCCGGAGTGATCTGCCCGCCTTGCGCCAGCGGAGAGTGTTCCGAACAGATGAGAATCAGCTGATTTCGGTACATCGGTACGTAGAGCAGATCGTCATCATGGTATCCTTGAATGCCGAACATAATGTCAAGCGTTCCGTTTCGAAGATCGTCGAGGAAGGAATCCCGCTCCTGAACGGAGGGGACAATGCGCGGATGGCGGCGCATGAGTTCGGAGACCAGTTCCGGCACCACGGCGCCCGAGGTGTACGGTCCGCAGCCGATCCGGAGGGGGCCGGCGAATTCCCCGACAAACGAACGCAGTTCCGCCGGAAGATTGTGAAATGCCGTCAGCAGAACACCGGCGCGCCGGTCGAGAAATTCTCCGGCCGGAGTTGGTTCGAACCGGTTCCCGCAGCGTTGGAAGAGCCGGCAGTCAAGCTCCTGTTCCAGCAGCCTCAACTGTTTGCTGACAGCCGGCTGGGTGACGAAAAGTTCCCGGGCCGCCCGGGTGACGCTGCCGCACGTCATGACCTTGTGGAAATATTCCAGCTGTATGAAATTCACAGTCATCTCCAGATTTGTTCCTGTTTCTGTAATATATTTCCAGATTCCCGAAAATGGAAATGGTTTATTTTTATGGCGGCCATTCCCTGTGGTTATGGGTCGACTTGAACTCATCGGTTCAGGAATAAAAAACGGGAGGCGGTTTCCCGTCTCCCGTCCTTTGCGTGCCGTTCAATTCAGGCGAGCCGGAGCAGCCGGCAACTGTGTTCGAGCACGTTGATGGTGAAAACACCGGAGAATTCCCCCAGCACTTCGCCGTCGAGCACATCCACCAGTTTGACCGGAGTGTCCGACAACTTCCCGAGATCGACCGACAGAATCTGCGGCACATCTTCAAAGTTGAAGAAGCCAAGCACCCGCTCTCCGGTGCGGCGGTGGGTGCCGAACCAGATGGTCGGTGTCGTGTGTTCAAAGAAGTCCAGCGGGCGGGTCTCATACGCGTCCGGATCCGAGAGCAGCCAGCGCGAAAAGCGCGCCCGCTCCGGCGCCAGGGTTTCAAAGCGGTCGCTGAGCAGCAGCATGCCGCCGGCAAGCCGGACTGCGCAGCTCCAGAGCTCTACTTCGTTTTGCGTGAGCTTGTTGTTGTCGATCCGGGCAATGTGAGTGTCGGGGTCGCTGATCCAGAGCCGGTGATTCATGTAACAGCGGTTGATGATGTTGCGGCAGACATTCGGAACGGTCGGAGCCTCGGCGTAATATTTGCGGTCCGGCTTCCAGTAAGGGGTGATGTCGGTGGCAATCCGTTCCCCGTCGACCAGCCCGACCGCCGGTCCCAGCGGAATGGTGCAGCCGAGGATGAAGCCGTCGTCACCGAAGCCTTCGCGAATTGCCGCAAGCCCCCGGCGGAGAGCCTGCGCCCGGGTCGCCTTGCGGTCGAACAGAACGCCGTTGCGCACCGACGATGCCAGCATCATAAAGTCAAGTTTGACGTACTCAAACCCCATCCGCCGAACTTCGGCGAACAGGGTGCGGAAATGCTCCTGCACCGCCGGATTGGTGCCGTCGAGCACCGCAACCGGACTTTTCCCGCGCCATTCGAAGGCGAGGCAGGGGTTCCCGTTTTCATCCTGAATCATCCAGTCGGGGTGACGGCGGAAGAGTTCGGATTTCGTCTCCACCATGAACGGGCCGAACCAGATCGCCGGTTTGAACCCGGCCTTGCGGATTTCTCCGGCCAGGTAGGCCAGGCCGTGCGGAAATTTTTCGTTGCAGATGAGCCAGTCGCCGAGGGCGGATTGATAGCCGTCGTCGAGCTGAAGATATTCCAGCGGATATTCGTCGCGGTGAGCCGCGAGATAGCGGGCGTTTTCGAGAATGTCCGCTTCGGTTACGTTGGAGAAATAGTAGTACCAGCTGCACCAGCCGGTCGGAACCCGTCCGGAGGGACGGCGCGCCTTCATCCGGTCCCCCCAGAGGTCGGCGAATTTTTCCAGCAGCCCGTAGCCGTCCGGCCCGAACAGCAGCACCAGTTCTTCGGAGTTGACGCTTTCCGCCGGCGAGACGATCCGGTCGTCGGCGTCGTTGATCATCGAAAAGCTGCACACGCCCTGTTCGTCAAGTTCGGCGAGAAAGCGGCCGAAGAGATCCGCCGAACTGATGAAGCCCGCCAGCAGTGAATTGCCGGTGACGGAGTCGTTCAGCACGATGACGTTGTCGGCAAAAAAACGGTTGGAATGCTGATCGTCGTACTCATCCGGAGCGGAGACGGCGAACTTCTTGTACCCGGGATCGAGTTCAAAATCGGTGTCGCCGTAACGGACGGAGCCGCAGGCGCTCGCCATCATCCAGCCGCCTTTGTAAAGGCGGAGCCGTTTCCCAGGCGTGCCGAGAAAATCGGTATGGGCGCCGGTCTGCCGCCAGCGGAAGCCGCCGAGCCGCAGTTCGCGGCCGGTGCGGTTGGTCAGCGTCAGCCGTTTCCAGAAGTAGCCGTCACAGCTGCGTTCGGCATCCACCAGTTCGATCCCGGCGGCGGCGCACTCCTCGATGGGGAGCCATTCCCCGTCGATCTTCACCTCGGCGTTCAAAGCGGCAAAAAGCGTCACATCATTGAGTTTCAGGGTATTCGCCATAAAAATTCTCCTTCGAATGGGCATTCGGGGTGCGGCGCCGTTCTCCCGGCCGGTTTCCCCCATGAATTCTGCATGGGACTACTATACCCCGTTCCGCAGGGAATGCAAATCGCCCGCCGCGGTTTTCTTGGAAAAACCGTTCTTCCGCCGCCTCGTTTTCCCGGGGATCCCCCATCCGAAACGGTCAGGAACCCGGTTTCCCGGGTGTGGGGGCGAAGAGCTGACGGCTGATCTCCCGGCGGTAACTGCAGGGCGTCTGCCCCGTCCACCGCTTGAAGAACCGGTCGAAATAGATGGTGCTGTATCCCAGTTTCGACGCGATTTCGGAGATTGTCATGTCGGTGTAGATCAAATTGTTTTTGGCGTATTCCAGTTTCAGACGGTTGAGAAAGGCGACTGGCGACTCGTTGTAGTATTTGTTCCAGTACCGGTAGAAGCTGCGTTCGCTCAGGCCGTGAAGGTGCGCCAGCCGGACAATGTCCGGTGATTTCAGGTAATGGATTTGCAGATACGAAGCGATCTCCTGAAATTTCCGGAAACGTTCGTCGCTGCAGATATCGTGCTGGCGGAACTCCAGCAGTTCCAGCAGAAACGCCCAGGCCAGCATATCCGCTTTCTCCCGCATCATCGGCAGGTGGATCAGCGCGGTGACCTTCAGCAGTTTCTCCAGAATCGCCGTCAGGGATTCGGTCAGCGAGATTTGCCAGATCAAAGGGTCGAAACTCATGCCGCGCGCTTCGAGTTCCGCGGCGCTTTCCGGATAGTATTGTATGAAAAACGCCTTGCGCGGCTCCCGGGTCGCATAGACGTGGTGCACCCCGGGTTTTTTGATGAGCACGTGCGGGAAAGGCGTTTCATACCGTTTCCCATCCAGATAATCGACGGCGAACGGCTCCGCGGAGGCGAGCCGGACCGTGATCTCCAGCATCTCATCGTAGATCAGCTCTTTGCGGACCTGAACCGCATCCAGATAGCCGATCTCCTTGAGCGGAAGTCCGCAGTCGATGCTTCTCTCCCGCGGAATGACGGTGTGAACGAAAAAATTCTCCTGAAGAATGTCAGTTATCATACGGTTCTCCCGGCTTGTTTCCTGCTGTAAAGATAGCGCTGAAATCATCATTGTCAATCATTTTGGCAGAAAAGGTTTACAGATTGGCAACGGAAGTGGTTGTCATATGAACGCTCCTGTTGTATACTGTACAGCGAAACAGAGACGGAGGCACGATGTACAACTTCTTTCTGGGAGAGCTGCTCATGCGGCTGGAATGTGAAGATTTCGAACGCTTCGAACAGGCGGCGCAGTTCCATGTGCGGTACACCGGAGCGGAGGCCAATGCCGCGGTTGCCATGTGCTCTCTGGGGGCGCGGGAGGTCTACCTTGTCTCTGCGGTGCCGGAGAACGCGATCGGCAGAAGCTGTTTGAATGAACTTCACAAGTACGGGCCGGATGTTTCTCTGGTTCGCCGGGCGAAGGGGCGTTTGGGACTGTTTTTTCTGGAGACCGGAATGGCGCTGCGTCCTTCGCAGGTCATTTACGACCGGCGTGGCAGCGTGTTTGCGGAACTGCCGGCAGAGGCGTATGACCTGCCCGGACTTTTCCGGAGTCATCCGGCGCCAGGCTGGCTCCATCTCTCCGGAACCCTTCCGGCGCTGAGCAACAACGGTCGGGAACTCGCCTTCCTGGCGGTGCGCGAGGCGAAACGGGCGGGGTATACGGTCAGTTTGGATTTGAACTACCGTTCCTCTCTCTGGAGTGAGGCCGAGGCCGGTGAAACGTTCCGGCTCCTGGTTGCCGAAAGCGATGTGCTGATTGCCAACGCCGCGGTTGCAGAGGCTTTTCTGGAGACGCCGGAAGAGGAGCTGTGCGTCCGTTTTTCTCTTCGCTGTGCGTTTCTCTCCCGGCGCGGAGAGACGGATGCGTCGCAGACAAAGTTCGGCGGGTCTCTTCTTCGCCCGGACGGGGGCCGGGTCGATACGCCGATGCACACCTTTCCCGTACTCGACCGCGTCGGCGGCGGCGATGCGTTTGCCGGTGCGGCGATCTATGCGCTGCAGCAGGAGGAGTGGCAGGATCTGTACCGGATCCGTTTCGCAACAGCCTGCGGCGCCTTGAAGCATGCCACCCGCGGTGATTTCAGCCTCTCCACCCGGAGCGAAGTGGAATCGCTTCTCTCCGCCGACACATTGGCCATCAGGAGGTGATCCGATGAAAAAACAACATGTCATAAAGAGTTTGACCGATCCCGGTGTAGTGCCGGTCGTTCGTCTGAACTCCGGTGAAAAACTGCCGCCGCTTCTGGAGGCGCTGGCCGACGGAGGAATCCGCGCAGTGGAGTTGACGATGACCATTCCCGGCGCGACAACGCTGTTACGGGAAAACTGTCGCCGTTTCGAGGGCACGCTGCTGCTCGGAATGGGAACCGTCACCGACCGCGCCGCCGCCATGGCATCGCTGGAGGCAGGTGCTCGGTTTCTGGTTTCGCCGTTCCCTGTGCCGGAGGTGCTGGAGGAGGCGAAGCGGGCGGATGTGCCGATGATCGCCGGGGCGTTCTCCCCCTGGGAGGTGTTTCAGGCGGACCGTCTCGGAGCGGATTTTGTCAAGGTTTTTCCCTTCAATTGTTTCGGTTTGACCTACCTAAGAGATCTGCAGGGTCCGCTCCCCGGCGTGAAGTTTTTCCCTACCGGCGGCATTACGCTTGCGGATATTCCGTCGCTCTTCCGGCTTGTTGCCGGCTGCGGGGTCGGCGGCGCACTGGTCCGCCAGAAGTTTATCCACGACGGACGGTGGAAGGAGCTGACCGCACTGGCGGAGCAGTTTGTTGCCGCGGCGCGGCAGGGGAGGGGGGCCTGATGAATCTCGGAATTGCCATGAAGCCGGCCATGTGGTCCGATGCCCATCTCCGGCTGGCCCGGCAGCTCGGCTGTGAATCTGTTGTCGCCTGGGTCCCGTTTCCGGAGGGGGACGGCGTCTGGCATGAGGAGCAGTTTCGCGCGCTTGTCCGGCAGGCGGAGGCGCATGGATTGCGTCTCGAGGCCATCGAGAATTTTCATCCCGCCCACTGGGATCACGTTGTTCTCGGCGAACCGGGCCGGGAGGAGCAGATGGAGAATCTCTGCAGAACCATCCGCAACGCGGGCCGGGCCGGAATCCGTTGCTTCGGCTACAACTTCAGCGCCTGCGGTGTGCAGGGGTACCGGACGGATTACAACAGCGGCAACCAGGATGGCCGGGGGCTGGCGGCGACCAAGAGCTTTGACGAGGCGATGATTCCGACGGAACCGCAGTGCAATCCGTACTTCTGGTTCAATACCCGGATTGAGCGGCGCGGTACAGCGGGCATTCTGCCGCCCTGCGGCGTGGAGGAGTTCTGGGCGCGGTTCCGCTGGTTTCTGGAGCGGGCGCTCCCCGCGGCGGAAGAGGCGGGAATCAAACTCTGCGCTCATCCGGATGATCCTCCGGTTGCCTTTCTGCGGGGCATTTACCGTCCGCTTCACTCCCCGGCGGGAATGCGCCGTCTGCTGAGGCTGGTTCCGAGCCCGTCCAACTGTCTGGAGTTTTGCCAGGGTACGGTTTCCACCATGCCGGATGCGGATATCTATTCGCTGATAGAGGAATTTGCATCCGCAGGGCGTATCGGATATGTTCACTTTCGAAACACGAGCGGGAGATTGCCGCGGTATTCGGAAGTTTTCATCGACGAGGGATACGTTGATATGCCGCGGGCGCTGCGCCTCTATCGGAAATGCGGGTTTGACGGAACCGTCATTCCGGATCACACGCCGCAGGTGTCGGCTGTTTCGCCCTGGGAGACCGGTATGGGATACGCGCTCGGATATATCCGGGGGCTCATGCAATCGCTGGAGGATGAGGAAAGAGATGGAAGATCGTAAGAGAGTTGCCCTGATCACCGGGGCGTCGCAGGGGCTGGGGGCATGCATGGCGCGTCGTCTTGCCGAACTGGGGTTCCGCGTGATTGTCAACTATGCACACAGCACCGGGCGGGCGGAGAACGTTGCGGCGGGTATCCGGGAGAGCGGCGGCGATGCGACAGCCATGCGTTGCGACGTTTCGGACGAGTCGGCGGTGATCGCGCTGTTTGCGGAACTGGAGGAACGGTTCGGCGGCGTGGATGTACTGGTGAACAACGCCCGGATCGATCCGCTGTCGCGCCGCCCGGAAGAGACTGACGGCATGTGGTGGGACCATGTTCTTTCGGTGGGACTTCGGGGAGCCTATCTCTGCTGCAACGAGTTCACCCGCTACGCGGAGCATCACCGAAACGGGAGAATCGTCAACGTCTCGAGCTGCCGGGCTCACCGGCCGAATGAGCTGGAATCCATCGCATATGCCACCAGCAAGCTGGCGGTTCACTGTCTGACCCGGAGCTATGCTGCTGCGCTGGCGAAGTACGCCATCACCGTCAACACTCTGGCGCCCGGCATGATCGCTACGGAAAACATGATCAAGCGGATTGGGCTGGATGGATACGAGGAGGAGTGCCGTCACATCGCCCTGGGGCGTGCCGGGAGCTGTGACGAGATTGCCGACGGACTGGTCTGGGCGGTGCAGAACGGCTTCATGACCGGGGAGACCATCAACATCAATGGAGGGCAGACCTATGCTCCCTGAGGCGGAATGGCGGCTTTTTGCCGCCTGTCGCTGCGCCGTGGCGGAGGGGCCGCGCTGGAATCCGGCGGAACGTCGGCTCTACTGGGTGGACATTCCCCGGGGCCGGGTTTACCGGATGGCCCGGACGGGCAATCCGGAAGCGTTCGAGCTGTTCGATCCGGGGATCGGCAAGATCGGGGCTCTGACGTTTCTGGGGGAGGAGCTGCTGTTGTTCGGCGCCGGGTGTCGTGTCTGGCGTTGCCGTTTCGGAGGAACGCCGGAGTTGTTTGCCGAACTGCCCGGCCGGGGGAATACCCGGTTCAACGACGTGCTCGCGGATGACGCCGGCCACATCTATTGCGGCGTCGCCTGGAATCCGGCGGCGGAATTTCCGGGGGAACTCTGGCGATTTTCACTTTGTCAAAGAAGGTTTGATCTTCTTGCAGAGGGGTTTCGCGGCATGCCGAACGGAATGGGAATTTCCCCGGATCGGAGACGTTTTTATCTGGCTGTTTCGGAGGAGCACCGCATTATTTGCTGCGATTTCTGCGAAGAGGAAGGCCGTCTGGGTGAGTGGACACAGTTTGCCGAGTTCGCTGCGGGGCAGGGAAATCCGGATGGAATGGCCGTCGAGGCGGAGTCCGGGAACGTGCTGGTCGCCTTCTGGGACGGGGGCGCTCTGCGGACCTTCTCCCCCTCTGGCGTTTTGCTGAAAGAGGAGCATTTTCCGATCGGCAGAATCACCAGCGTCACCGAGGGGGATGGCGAGATTTTTCTCACAACTGGCACGAGTACGCCGGAGGAAAAAGAATGGCTGGGGGGATTTCCCGGCTCGATTTTTCTGCGAAAAAAGGATGACGGGGAGAGTGGTTGGAGCACTCTTCTCCCGCTGTCAAATAAACAAAACAGGAATCACTTGCAATGAGAGAATTCACCGTCGGAACGATGTACTGGCTCAACCCGAATTACGGCCGGAAGGAGTTCGCCTGCGACTGCCGCCGGCTGGTCGAGAACGGATATACCCTCGTCCGGCTGATCGTCTGGTGGGAGCTGGTGGAGGAGAAGAAAGGCCGATATGATTTTTCCTTTGTCGACGACTTCATGGCCGAGGCGGAAAAGACGCCGCTCAACGTGATGATCACCGTCGGATTCTACCCGCCGTTCTGGCTGACCTGCGAGCTTGACGCCGCAGGAAGAAATGATCCCGGCCGTTATCCGTCGCTGGCGCGCGACGAGGTGCGCCGGCCGCTTGCAAAATTGATCGAAGCGCTCGTCATCCGGTATCGGAACTCCCCGGCTCTGGCATACTGGAACATCTGGAACGAACCGACGCTGAACATGACGAAAAATCGACCGGTGCTGGAAGCATTTGCCGCCTGGCTCAAGCGGAAATATCCGACCTATGACGATCTGCGACAGGGGTGGCGCGGCGAGTATCCGGTACTGAGTCTGCTGTTGCCGGAATCGCTGGAGGCGTTGACTGCGGATTGGCTGGAGACTGCGTTCCGGCTCGGCTCTCGCGGCCGGACTTCGGCGATCGAGTACGATTTTCTGCTTTTCGCCCCGGAACTTCTGGCCGATCAGGTGCGCTGGCTCTGCGGAGAGATCCGCAAATACGACACGGGTCATCCCACCCATACCAACCTGCACGGCGTCAACGGCAATCCGGTGACTGCGGGGCGGGATTTCTACCGGACGGCGGCGATTCCCGACACGATCAGCTGTTCCATCCATCAGAGCAACGACAACGTTTTCGAGCTCGGGCTGCGGGACCGGCGCAACTTCTATCTCTGCGGCATCGATCGCACCTGGAGCTGGCGGAAGGGGGGCGAAGCGATGGTGGGGGAACTTCAGGTGGGCACCAGCGATGTGCATCCGCGCAAGTATACGCCGACACCGGAGACCATCACCGCTGAATTGTGGCTGGCCTATGCCGCCGGTCTGCACGGAGTGATTCACTGGGAATTTCAGGGGTGGCGGAGCGGAACGTTTGAACTGGGCGAGTTCGGTCTGCGCGCTCCGGCCGACGGCGGCCCCACGCCCCGTTCCGAAGCGGTGGAACAATTCGCCCGGACGTTTTCGCAATACCGCGACCGGCTTCTGCCGGCGGAACGCCCGGCGGCGCAGATCGCCATCCTGGACTCCTACCGCAGCGGCATCTACGAATATCTGCAGTGGATCGATCATCGGAACGTGCCCGACATCGGCATGAATTGCGTGAACGCCGTTCTCGGTTGTTACCGCGCACTGCGCGAGGCGAACTTCGCGGTGGAATTTGTCTCCGAAGAGGAGGTCGTCGCCGGAATTCTGCCTCGTTACCGGGTCCTGTTTCTGCCCGGTGTTCCGTTGCTCTCGCGGGAGGCGGGAGGGAAAATCGTCGATTTCGTCCGGCAGGGAGGACAGCTCTGGGCGGATGGTCGGTGCGGCTGGCTCGATGAACATATGTTCGTTCGAGGGGAAATTCCGGGACACGGCCTCCAGCAGGTGTTCGGCGCCCGCGAGCGGGAGTATCGAGCGGAATCGGAAGAGGTTCGAGCCGTGCGCGTCGACGGGCTCTCGATTGCCGGCCGCCGGATGCGGCAGGATTTTATGCCGCTGCCCGGGGCGGAGGCCAAAATTTACGCGCGCTATTCCGACGGAACCGTCGCGGCGGTGGAGAATCGCTTCGGCCGCGGGCGCGCCCGTCTCTGGGGAGTGGAACTCTCCCGCCGGCTCAGGAATGTCTTTGATCCGGCAGCGGAGGGTGAAATCTCCGGATTTGCCGGGGAGAGCGGCGTCCGCCCGGAGATGGAACTGCCCTGCGGCGTGATCGGGCGGGTGATGGAGCGGGAGACGTCGCGGGTCGCGGTGTTGAACTCGCTGTTGGAGACGTCGCTCCGCGTTCCTCTGCCACCGGAGTGGCGGAGCGCCCGGCATCTTGACGGCTCCGCTGTGTCGACGGAACTCGTGCTGGGGCCGGGGGCGACGGAGGTGCTGCTCCTCTCTCGCCCGCACCGCTGAGAAAGGAGGGCGTTTCCCCCGCCGCGCGCTGTCGTGGCGGGGTGCGCCTCACTCTTCCGCGGCGGGGGCGGCAAACTCCTTCTGCAGGCGGTTGAGGAAGATCTCCGAGGCACTGGAGAAGATCTGATATTTTTTCCAGATGATGACCAGTTCGGATTCCACCCGGGGGGTCAGCGGGCGGAAACAGAGAGCGCTGTGCGCCGTGGTGTTGATGGTTTTATCCAGACCGATAGCGTATCCGAGGCCGGCTTCGACCATCTGTGCGGCATTGTAGATGAGATTGTACGTGGCGACGACGTTCCACTGCGAGAAGGATTTTCCGAACCATTCCGGATATCCGCTCTTGCCGGTGCCGAGCTGAGGAATCTGACGGGAGCAGATCAGCGGCAGATTTCGCAGATCGTCGTATCCGACGGCCCGTTTCGCGGCGAGGGGGCTGTCCTTTCTCATGATGACGCCCCAGACATCTTTGAACGGCAGCTTGAGATAGTCGTATTTGGAGATGCTGACCGGCTGAATCAGAACGCCGAAATCCAGAATCCCCTTGTCGACCAGCTCCTCGATGTCTTCGGATTTGCCGCTGCACACATGGTAGCGGATGCCGGGATATTCGTCGTGCAGCTCCCGGAAGATGCGGGCGATCTCCTTCATCGCATCGGTTTCTCCGCTGCCGATATGAATATCGCCGCGCAGTGCCGACCCCATGGAGCGGAACTCCGCCTCCGTTTTCCGGATGATTTCCATGACATCCTCCGCCCGTTTGCGGAAGAGTTTCCCTTCCGGCGTCAAAGTGATGTGCCGGTTGCTTCGGATCAGAAGTTTCTGCCCCAGCTCCTCTTCGAGCTCCTGCAATTGACGGGAGAGGGTGGGCTGGGTGACGTGAAGAAAACGCGCGGCGCCGAGAATGGAGCCTTCGCGGGCCGTCGCCAGAAAATATCGCAGTACTCGTAGTTCCATCGCGGAAAATTCTCCTGTTCTCACTACAGTATAATCCGTCTTGCTATACCTGTCAAGCATACCTGGTGCAGAAAATAAGAACTTATCCCTAAATAAAAGATGAAATCCAAGAAAATTATGCTATATTTGC